>ENA-OWXH01000026-OWXH01000026.1-human-gut-metagenome-genome-assembly--contig:-NODE-26-length-85669-cov-12.6175_pt1 | contig 85669 bp, 83 predicted proteins | sample MGYA00249245_ERZ652057 | MGnify/ENA primary metagenome ERZ652057 (study PRJEB26925, sample SAMN05827269) | human gut metagenome | biome: ENVO:2100002; feature: ENVO:00000062; material: ENVO:00002003...
GAAAATCGCTATGCCACAGCCTTGGCAGGCCATCGCGCAGCGATTTTGTTCAATTCCAGTTTGAGAGTGTAAACAATTATGAATTTCCGAAGGGAGAACGAGCCATGTATCAATATGAATATGAAACAGTAAGCTGTAATTTGGAAGGATGGGGATTTGGTTCTGGATATATTTACAGCATCGAGGATTACCGCTCAATTATAAGCGAAAGAGCTAAAGATGGATGGAGATATGTTGGATGTATACCTACAAAGCAACGAGGAACAGGACACATTCAAGAGATGGATCTAATTTTTGAGAAAGAATTATAAGAATAGAAGCAAAAAAAGGAGCGTGCAAATGACCTATACAAATTGTATTACTGTTTATCGAGGCGATGAAATTCCCAAAACGCCCTACAAGAAGAAAAGAGATTGCTATCAGCAATTAAATGATTATATGCTGCAGGAAACTCCTCCAATTGGAAAAATCTGTGCAATTTATGGATTAAGAAGAACTGGAAAATCGGTCATGATGCTGCAGTGTATTGATGAAATGTCAGAAGTACAAAGAAGTAAGAGTGTATACTTGTTGTGTCAGCAGGGATGTGACATGTATCAACTGCGATTGATTCTGGATTCATTGCTGAAAGAAGGTATTCGGAATTTCTTTATCGATGAAATAACAGAAGTAGAAGATTTTCAAGTATATGGAAACATACTGTCAGATGGTTATACATTGAAGGGAGCTAAAATTGCAATTGCGGGAACGGATTCTTTGGGAATCCGACTTGCCGGGATGGATATTCTGTATGACCGGATGGTAATCATTCATACGTCACAGATTTCTTATGCTGAATTTTCACGGTTGCTAGATGGTAAGGGAATTGAGCAGTATATCGAGTATGGCGGAACCTTAACAGATAGTCAGTATAAGACGATGCAGGCAAGAGACGATTATGTGAATACAGCAATTGTGACTAATATTTTACATTCACTGGAAAAGAATGAAGAGGTTCGTAATTACCATCCGGCATTGACAGAGCTATACGAGAATAAGGAACTGGTGTCTGTGCTTAATAAAATGATTAATAAGTACAGTTATTATGTTACATTAAAGGCAATCAATAAATGTTTTAAGAGTGCACCGTTATATTCTACCATTCATAATATGGATGGGCAGTTTGCAGTAGAAAACATTGATGCTGGGAAGGCAAATCTGGCAACAAAGAAGGCTCTTCATATAAGAGATCTGGATGAGATGGAAACAAGTTTGAAACCGGACGATTTGGACGAGTTGAAAACATATCTGAAGGAATTGGATTTGTTCCTTCAGATTCCTTGCTATAAGTCCTTATCGAAAATGCAGCGAGACAGAGATTTGGAAATTGTTACCCAGCCGGGAATGATTTACGCACATGCATCTGAACTGATGAAAGTTTTATCTGCAGATGAATATTGGAGCGAGACATGTGAGATTGATGATCGGAAAGAATTTAAAAAGCGGGCAGACAATTTTGTGAAAGGAATTCTTCTGGAAAATATTATTCTTTCTGAGACATATATTTGGCTGCAGAGTATTGATGCTGAGAGATATTATGTTTCGCAGCTGAGTACAATTCTCCCGGAAAGTATGCAGCAAGTGGAAGCAGATTTGATTATCGTTGATACAGAAACAGAGGAGGCACATCTGTTTGAAATCAAGTTTTCTGACCAGCAGGTGGAGGAGCAGACAAAACATTTACAGAATTCGGAATTTATAGCTTATGTAGATCAGAATTTTGGAAAAGTAAAATCAAAAACTGTAATTTACAATGGAGCAGATGCAGAAGCATTTGGTGTCAAATATCTGAATGCAGAAACATTTTTATGCCGAATTCATGAAATGAAACTGGACAAGAAGGTTGCGTTCGAAAGGCTGATTGCATTGCCAGAGAATGTCAGCAGAACAACAGAAAAAAGTGTGAAGAAGATCAAAAAAGAAATGGGTCCGAAATTATAAATACAGATGACAAAGAGTGGCATATATGTGCTGCTCTTTCTGTTTTCTGTGGAGAATGCGGTAGATTATAATATGCAGATAATAACGGATACCATACCGAAAAAGGGTCTTAGGGAATTTCCCTAACAAGGATGTGAAATGTTAACATTTTGCGTATCTTGCAAATTGCAGATGTGAAATTCCGGTGGAATGACATAAAAATGAAACATAAATGATGCAGAAATGACGCATAGATGAACTGTTGTGACGCATAAATGAACTACTCATGACACAGTCATGATGCATGGATGAACTACTCGTGGCACATCCATGGCGCATGGATGAACTGCTCATGACACATTTGTGAAGCGTTGCTGACACATTTGGATTTTCTGTATTTTTGTACGAAAGGAAAATAGAATGAAAACAGAAAGAGCACAGCTTGCATCAAACAAGCGTCATAGGAAAGAGATTGATATGGAGTGGGTGTATCAAAAACTGGACGAGGGAATGACAATAAAGAGTGTAGCGGAGGAACTGGAAATCAGTGTTTCAACGTTGAGACGCAGACATTCGGAATATCAACAACGTGCCAGAAAAGAGAATGCCGAAAAAGTGGAATATTTTGAAGGTTATGAAAATCAGGATCATACATTTGAATTTTGAAAGAAAGTGGAGATTGGATGGCGTGATATATGAAAAATCATGTTGCAAAAATCTTAAAATAAAAGAGAAGCATCTGCTTTGAAAAATGATGGATACTTCTCTTTTACGAATTTTTAATTAAGTCTTCGAACGTTACATCAAAGATTTCACAAAGAGCTTTGATTTCAATATCCGTAACATAACGTTGATTGGTTTCAATCCGGGTGATTACATTTTTATCCATGTCATATCCGGCAAGCTGAAGGCGTTGCGCTAAATCACGCTGCGAGAGATGATGAAGGCTTCGCAGTTCAATCAGATTTTTACTGATGAGATTTTTAGCTCCAGAAGTTGTACGTGGTTTTGGCATAAGCGTTTCCTTTCCGCTGAAATGTATCTTACAGTTTGTCTCAGTTTTTGCACCAGTTATATTGATTTTACATAATTAAGAGAATATAATCGGTTGTAAAAGTGAGACAACTAATGAAAGGCATAATGGAAATTATGAGAATTGAAAAACTATATTTTGATGAACTGAACAAAATTATACAGGAATATAATCAAGAATATGAAACGGTCCTTGCATCTATGACTAAAGAGGAACGCTGCATTGACAGAGAACAAAAAAGAAAAGAGGCAAACCAAATTTGTGAAACCGTAAAAAAACGTGCGGAAAAAGTCGAACGTATCGTGGATCAGAATAAAGTCCGGAAATTTGAGAAACTGATACCAAAGGTTCTTAAAATGGCAGAAGTGTCCTGCGTGAATGTAGTGGCAGAGACAACAGATACACTGGAGGGGCATATTAGGCTATCAACAACATTCTTTCACATTTTTCAAGAGCATAGAACAACCTTTTCAGAAATGTTGATAAGTGCTAAGGATGTCAGTTTCAGTGTGAAAAACAATCTGATGGAAATGGAGTTCTGGTATGATTTGTACATAGAACGAGAAAAGATAGAGTCAGATACATAAATTTTCTATATAGGTCAAAGTGAGATGATATGTGTACCTAAAGTAACCTAGATAGGAAAAAGCCGGTTTGCTATACTATAATTAGAAAAAAATATGGAAAACGAAAAAAGAGTGTCGCTGTGGCATTCTTTTTTTTGTTTCCCATTTTAAGGAGGTGATGAGAAAAATGGCGAAGCGGGAGTGCATTGTCGGTGTCCGGTTTGACGAGAAGGAACTGGATTTTTTGAAGAAAAAGGCTCTGCAGGAGAAGAAGTATTGTTTCCGAAACGGCAGTGCGAATCTTCCCGGATATATCCGAAGCTGCATTTTAGAGCAATCCGGATGGAAAAGGGAAACGTATGCAAAGGAGGTGAGGGAACTAACGTATCAGATCCGGAAGGTCGGTGTGAATATCAACCAGGTAACTGCGAAAATCAACAGTGGATACCGAGAACGGGATGATGTCCGAATACTGCAGGAGAATCAAAATCAGATTGAGCAGAGGTTGAAGGATTTATTGAAGAAACTGGAGGAAGAACATGGCAGTAACAAAACTGATGCATATCAAGCAGGGGAAGAGGGGCGGGGGAAGACATCTGTGTAATTCCATACGGTATGTCTTGAATAAAAAGAAAACAAGAGATGGTCTTCTGGTCGGAGGAAACGTGGGAACCGAGCCAGAAGATGTTCATCGAGTGATGATGGATACCAAAGCTGATTGGGATAAACCAGACGGCAGACAAGGGTATCATTTTGTCTTAAGCTTTAAGCCGGGAGAAACAGATGAGCAGACGGCATATGATGTGGTGCGGGAATTCTGTGAGGAATATCTAGGTGATAATTACGAATATGTATTTTCAATCCATAACGATCACGACCATCTGCATGGGCACATTGTATTCAATTCGGTGAATCGTGTGGATGGTTACAAGTACCGGTATGAGAAAGGAGATTGGGAAAAGTATATTCAACCGATTACAGATAAAATCTGTATCAAGCATGGACTTCAACCCCTGCAATTTGAAAATGAAAAGAAGGTGGGGCGGTCTTACGCAGAGTGGAAAGCGGAGAAGGGAGGAAAACCAAGCTGGAAGAAAATCATCCGGTCGGATATTGATTATGCGATTGGAACTGCAAAGCGTGAAGAACAGTTTCTGCAGATGATGAAGTCAGCAGGATATACCGTTAAAAAAGGAACATCCAGCATCCATGGAACCTACTATACCTTTTGTGCCCCGGGGCAAAGCAGGGGATGGAGAAGCTATAACTTAGGAGATGGATATTCCTATGCGGCAATCCAATCCCGGATGCAGAAAGAACAATATTCCTATGCTTACCCTCAAACTCCGAGAATCAAAGGCTGCAGTATGAAAAGACAATCCGTGTATCGAGGCGTTTCGGCATTTCAGAAAAAGCGTATTCGAAAAATTTACTTTATCACGTATCGCAGATGGAATGCAAAGAATCCGTATGCGGTAGATCAACGGGCGATTCGAAAGAGTCTGCTTCATATTGACCGATTGATGGAAGATGTGAATTATCTGTTACGTAGTGGAATACAGAGCTATGAGTCACTTTGCCGGAGAGAAACAGAAGTACTTGCATCAGAAAAAGAACTAAAAAATCAAAAGTACAGCACCACATTTCTCAAAGAGGATGAGCAGTATCAGGAGTACATCCAACTGAAAAAGCAATTGGATCACATTCCTGCGTGGGATGATCGGTTTGAAATGGTTCTGGATCGGTTGGAAGTATTAGAGAAAGAGCTTCCGGAAGCGACGTTTCAGGAAAATGAACATATTGCCGAGATCGAAGAGCAATTACAGCGGATCCGGGAAGAAAAGAGAATCATACGGCATATCAAAAAGGAAGAGCAGAGAGGGGATCTGATGGTAACACAATGGAATAGAAGCTCCACAAAGTCTATGGAGTCGGATCGAGATTTCATTACGAGGGAAGTATCAGAAGAAAGAAAAGGAGATGACAGCTTATGGAAGAAGAGTTGAAGAAAAATGAAGTGAAAGAGTTTCATATAAAATTTGCAAAATCATTGCGGACGGAACCAGAAATTGTAAACCAACTGCAGCAGATACCGGATGACTTAACACGCATGTGGCTGCTCGTATGTCTGGTGGATGGGATGGATAAGGATAAGATGCTGGAACTGGCAGGAGTCAATATTTCCAAGGTACAAATCGAACGGAATGAATACTTAAAAGAGAAGTATATGAAATCCGATGTGCTGTACCAAACCGTTGGAAATCTGAAGAAACAGGTTGCAGAGGAATTGAAGGAGAGCCGGGCAGTCCGGAATTCTATTGAGCAGGGATTGGATGAAGCATGGAAGCAGCAGATGCAGACGCAGGCAGAGCTGATTGCATCCAAGGATGACATGATTGGAATGCTGAGAAAGCAACTGGTAGATATGGAACGACAGCAACGGAAATTGAAAGAGGAACAGACAAAACAGAATCAGAAAATGTCGGAGGATGCATCGCAGAAGACTGAAAACAGATTGCAGAAAGCTGCGAATATGAAAGAAAGGGTATCAGAAATGGAAAGGAGAAATGAAACAATGGAAGGAACAATGATGAATGGTATGGAGCTGCAGAGAAGACCGGAACCAAAACAGGGGTTAAAGCGCATGCTGGCATATAAACGGAAAACAACAGATACGAAGAAATTTATCGAGGAATTCATCCAGAATGATCGAATGAATGAGGAACAGAAAGAGTATTTGCTGCAGTGTCTGGAAGAGGGGCTGACGCTAAAGGAAATTGAAGCATTTGCTTCTGCAGATCTGCCTGTGGATATCATGCGTAGATTGCGGAGATATTATGAGCAGCATACACAGGGCAATGGAAAGAAATGACAACAGAGGCACGTAATAATTGCCCAACATAATCAGGGAATACAGAAACAAGAAAATTACATAGAAGAAAGGCACCAAGAGGTGCGGAGAGGACAAAACTTATGAATAGAGAAGAATTTTTCAAATATGTGGAACAGAATATCAAATCACATCTTCCGATGGAATATCAGGATGCTGACATTCGATTAGTTAGCGTAACGAAAACAAATTTAGGAGAGGTACATGGGATTAATTTATCCTGGAAGGGAGAAAACGTGGCCCCAACCTTCTATCTTGATAGTCTCTATGAGAGTTACGCTCGCGATGGAGAGGACATCTTCCCGATTATGGAACATGTGGCAGATATGATTGTTCGAGAACGAGATCGTGTGATGCCGATGGATGTAAAAAGTACCGTGCATTCACTGGAAAATTATGAATTCGCAAAGCAGAACTTAGCGATGAGGATTTGTGACTTTGAATCGAATCAAGAGTATTTACAGGATCATGTTTATACACGAAAAAATGATTTCGCTGTGACCTATCATGTGAAAGTTGCTGAAATGGAAGATGGTACATTTACCGCACCAGTTACAACACGCATGTTGGAAAATTGGGGGAAAACAGCGGAAGAACTTCATCAGGACGCATTGCAGGCGCAAATTCCTGAAAACAAACCAACTCTTCGAATGGTAGAAGATATTGTTATGAAAAGCATGGGCATGCGTCTTGATGAACCGAGAAATTATCTGCAGGAAGAGAAACTGCCAGAACCGAGTGAGAGCGAAATACAGTTATTGGTTTTGACCAACGAAACTACACTAAATGGAGCCGCAATGATTATGCATCAGGATGTATTGGATAAAATTGGCGAATTGCTGGGGCAAGATTATTATGTATTACCGTCATCGCTTCATGAGGTGCTAATTACGATAGCAGAAGAGAAAGATGTGCGGACATTACAAGAGATGGTGCATGAAATCAATGAGACTCAAGTAGATGCAGAAGATCTATTATCGGATAAAGTGCAGTTTTACGATACAACAACGCATGTTTTAGAGAATGCTATTGAACGAATGGAGCGACTGGAAACGCTGCAAAAGGAACAGGAAAAACAGGCAGGGGTAAAAGCTACGAGTTATCCGAAAAAAACTACTCCGGAACTCAGCCCAAGTTTTTAGTACATAGGATTTAGTGAAAAGCAGGACAGGCGGTGAAGTGAATGATTATTTTTGTTGATGAAGATACGATAGAGCAGGAAGAGGTGGAGGCGGAAGATGACGAAGACGAAAGAGTATAGAGAACAGTTGGCAGAAGCATTTTTGCAGGTGTTAGAAGAGAAGCAGCTGGACTGGAAAAAGGAATGGCAAGGGTCTGGAGGACAGACGCCGGTGAATGTTAAAACCGGGAAAGATTATCGTGGAATCAATCGCTTGTATTTGACGCTAATTGCAATGCAACGAGGGTATACAGATTTTCGGTGGGCAACGTTCAAGCAGATCCAGGAACAGGGATGGCGCTTACAGGATGCAAAAGGACAAGGAATCAAGGTGGAATATTGGTTTCCATTTGATACAGAAGAAAAAAAGTGCTGACGTGGCAAGCGTTTCATCAACTGCAAAGGGAAGGCGCAGTATTGGGAGAGCGTTACCAACTGCGTGCAAAATATGCAACGGTATTTAATGGATCATTGGTTGAAGGAATTCCCAAACTTCCAGAACCAGAAGAAAATGAAATCCAACCGGATGAACTGATTCACAGATTGTCAAAAAACATGGATGTGGATATTATTCATGATGGTGGGGATCGGGCATTTTACAGACCGATGGAAGATAAGATTCATTTGCCGCTTCCGCAATACTTTGATTCCCCTTACGCATATGATTCTACTGTACTGCATGAACTGGCACATGCCACTGGGGCTGCGCATCGATTGAACCGCAATATAAAAAATGTATTTGGAACAGAAGACTATGCTTACGAGGAGCTGATTGCTGAAATCAGCTCCTGCTTTATGTCAGCTAACTTGCAATTGGAACAGAGCTCTGAACATATAGAGAATCACAAAGCCTATGTACAGAGCTGGATTGAGACAATCCGTGAAAAACCAGAGAGTCTGGTAAAAGCAATACAACAGGCGGAAAAGGTAGCCTCCTATATGGAATACAAGGCAGAGCTGCTGACAAAAGAAGAGTATATGAAAAATGTTGGTTCCACAATGGAAGTGGGTGAAACAAAAGTGATGAAGCAAGAGAATAGTAAGGAAAGAAAAACACTTGAACAGGATTATGTGGAAATCTATCAGTTAAAGCAGGAGGATGAACTGATTCCATATCGTTTTATGAGCAGAGAGTATTTGCAAAATCATCATATGCCTGTCCAAAAGGAAAACTATGATCTGATTTATAAGGAACAATTAGCAGAACGGACGACGTTAGAGGAAATATATGTGAAGTACAACATTTCCAAGCCGGAAGATTACAACGGGCATTCCCTGTCAGTCAGTGACATTGTGGTGTTGCAGCAATCCGGAGAAAAGGTAGCATACTATGTGGATGCTATTGGATTTTCGGAGATTCCGGAACTGATTTGGGAGAAAAGTTATCTGGAACAGAAGCAGGAAATTGCATTGCAGACCGGAGAGCAGTTCCTGTCTGTACAGAGTACAGATGGAGGATATGATTTTACAATCTATGACGGTGATTACAAAGTGTTGGACGGCGGCGTCTACGATAGTCCGGAGCTTACGTTTCCAGATACCGTAAATATGATTCTGGATGAAAACGGAAAGTTGTTGGATGATTGTATAGAAGTGGATTATGAAGAATTGATGGAGCTGGTTGAAAAGGCAAATGCGATTTCAGCAAATGGAGTTATCGTTGAAGATAAGAAAAAACAGGAGTTAACACCGAGGCTGTAAATTACAGAAAATATAAGAAAATGAAAGATGCAGAAGGAGAAAATCATGGATGAAATGATGGAAAAAGAAATCAATGAGATCAAAGAAATGCTGGCAGAAATCCGGGATGACGTTCGGTTTTTTAGAGACTTCATGCAGGAGTATCAGATTCCTGAGATGAGGCAGGAGACAGAACAGCAGAAAGAACAACAGCAGAAAGATCAAAAACAGGAGCCGAAGGAATTGTCACTTCGAATATAATTGGAACTGGAGGGAGACAGGAAGATGGATACAAACAGAGAGATCGAAGAGGTTATGTTAAGCATCCGGAAAATGACCATGTTCATGGATCCGGTTATGAAACTGATGGGTGTCGGAACAATCATGCTTCTAACCCAGTTTGCAAGAATGCGAAAAGAGGGGAAGTTGACCAAGAGAGAATTCCAGGATTTTCAGGAGTTTGCAAAATTGAGTGAAGGAAAATACAGTATTGTAAACATTCCCGTTGAATCTGCAGAAGGATACACATTTCTTGGAAAAAATGCATTTGATAAGGAACTGAAAGAATTGGACAGACAGCAGATCCGGTATTATATTATGCCGGATCTGAACGAAGCGGACAGCTTTGTGCAGCTTGCCATTTTAGATGAAGACAAGGAAAAGTTTGCTGCATGGAATGAGAGGTATCTGTTTCAAAAGATGAGTGGAGGGGAACATGAACTGAGAAGCCTGGATGCATTTACCAATGGTCGTACAAGTCTTGTGAGTCTGCCATTGGAAGGAAAAGATTCTGTATTTCGGGCGGATTTTCAGACGCTGGAAATCAATTATGCAATGCTCCCAGACCTAAGAGTAGGAGATGGACAGATCCAGCTGGTCATTGCGAACAACGATATGCAAAAGCTGGAACATTGGTTCAAATTGTATCAGCAGGATTGTTTGAAACAAGGGGAGAGTGTTCCGGACATGAATACAATTGATATGGAAACGTATAAAAAGACTGGCAATCTAACTCCGGAGGAATATATCAATACTGCAGATGATGAAATCAAAAAGATCAATCAAAAATATGATCGAGAGCCGGGAGCTGTTGAGCAGACGATGTTTGCAAAGGAAGCAATGCTGCAGAGTGACCAAACGGTGGCTTATACAGAATATGAATCAGATTTGCGTTACCAGAAATTTACGATAAATGAGGATACCTTAGTAAAGCCGGTGGCAGAGACACAGACCGGAAGAGTATTTTCTGAAAGCATGGATGAAAAGGGATTTTTTATCAGCAGGGTACCGGGAACAAAAGGGGCGGATCTGAATTATCTTGTGGTTCCCAAGGAGCAGGTATTTTGGTCCGATGATAAAAAGACATATACAGCATTTCTGGAAAAGGCAGAGAAACCGATCGTAATGGATCGCAATTTTAATATCATTTCCGGAGAAAAAAGAAAGTATGCGGAAGAACTGTTCAACAGTCATTATAATCTGTCCGAAAAAGAGCAGAATATCACGCAATCCATCCGGAATAACCTGCCGAATCGGACCGCAAATAAATTGAAAGCACCTGCGGTTCCGATGAAAGTGAAGTAGGAGGCTGGGTGAATGGTAGATAGAAAAAGAACACCGTGGGGGATGTTATTGTGTATTCTTCTGCTCATGTGTCTTGGAACCTATTTTTTGTGTGGATTGTACCAGCTGGAAGGTGTGACTATAGAAAATCTACAGGAAAAATTGTTGTATATTCTGTTACATCCGTTCCATAACTGGTGGACGAAAAAGACATTGGGATTCATAGGATTAGCGTTTCTGATATGGGTGATGTTTGTATCCTATTATCTGGATCAGTATCGGAACTATCAGTTTGGAATTGAAAATGGTTCTGAACAGTGGGGCGATACCAAGCAGTTAAGTAAATCGTTGCGGGATCCCAAAGAGGAAAAGAATACCTATCTCAGTAAGAATATCGCTGTATCGGACACGTTACTTTCTAACCGGAACATGCTGATTATGGGTGGTTCCGGTTCTTACAAAACCACTTCGGTTTTAACTCCTAACATTCTTCTGACATCCGGGACAAATGTCATACTGGATATCAAGGGCGATTTGCTCCGGAAACATGGAAATTATCTGAAAGCCCATGGCGTAACCGTGAAATCCTTTAATCTGATCAATCCGGAAGAGTCGGATCGGTATAATCCAATGGCGTATCTGGAAAAGGAAACGGATGTGATTCGTCTCATTACCAATATGCAGGCAAGTGTAAAACCGCCAGATTCTGCAAAAGGAGATCCGTTCTGGGATGATGGAGTGGCGTTGTATCTGCAGGCAATGTTCTTCCACGAGTGGTTACAAGCAAAAGAGGAAGACCGTCAACCGACATTAAATAACATACTAAAGTTGGTAAATATGGAAACAAAGAAAGTGGCGGATGAAAAAGGGGAAAATGAAACAACTCAACTGCAGATGGAGATGGATAGGCTGGCAGGAATCCATGGGGAGGATTATCCTCCGGTACGTGATTATAGGAAACTAAAAGAAGGGGCTGCAGAAACAGTCCGTTCTATTATCATTATGGTAAATGCAATGCTGCGATTATGTGAGACTGCAGCACTAAAACGTTTATTTGAAGCAGATGACATAGACATTCCGAGTCTGGGACTGGGCATAGACCATAATCCAGATAAAAAAACAGCATTGTTTCTGGTGATGCCGGATAATGACCAGTCCTTTAACTTTTTGATTTCCATGTTTTATACGCAGTTGTTTGATGTGTTGTTGCGGATTGCTGACCATAAGTGCCATGGACAACTCCCCATTCATGTCCGACTCTGGGCAGATGAATTCTATGCAGGACCGAAACCGAATAATACCGAAGTACTGATGGGAACCATTCGAAGCAGAAATATGTCCATTGTTCCAGTATTGCAGTCCATTTCCCAAATCAAGGCAATCTTTCCTAATGAGAAGTGGGAGATATTCTTGGATAACTGTGCGACCGTGGTATACCTTGGTTCAGGACCGGCATCCTTTTCTACTCATGAATATATATCCAAGCTGTTGGGAGAGATGACGATTGATACAAGAACAGATGGTGTTACAACAGGGGCACATGGTAATTCCAGTAGGAACAATGCAAAAGCAGGGAGAGGACTTATGACTCCGGGAGAAGTACGACGGATGAGCCGGAAGAATTGCATCCTATTCATCGAAGGTCAGTATCCGATCTTTGACAAAAAAGCAATTCCATTTAATACACCACGATGGAAAGAGTCTGAACAACTTGCAGGGAAAGAAGGATATAAGCACCCTGTCCATGTTGTTTATAACCAAAAGACAATGACATATAAAACGCTGCAGCCGAAAGCAGACATTCAGTTCCTTGAAAAAGCAGAGCTGCAGTTTTACAAGGAAGCAGAGAAGACCGATTCCAGAATCAAAGTATTTGAGATGAATGAGGAGGACTTCTTGTATCTGAACTGGAATAAAGAGCCGAAATTGACAGAAATGGAGATTATGGAATTGGCGCAGCGGGTGAAACACCAGACGAAGGAATTACAGGAGGGGATGTCGGTAGTAGAGCAACACGAACAGGAAGATAGTCCACAGGACTGGAATCTGTCAGGTACACTGTGTGAATGTATCATCAGATACGCTGATCGGCTTTCAGAGGAGCAGCTCAATGAGATACTGCTGGGGATGGAAAATGGGTTGAGCGAAGAGCAGGTGAAGACATATTTTATGCTTCCGGTAGAGAAAATGAACAAGTATCGTAGGGCATATCTATTTAGTATGTAGTTTGGTTTTCTGCATTTTTTGGAGCGTATGAGTCACTAATACAAACATTATGATAGTTGCGACAAAAAGAAGTAGAAAAAGAATACTGGTTGTTCTGATTATCTCAGGCGGGTAGCCCACTTTTTCTCCATATACAAACAGGAAAATGTAAACACCGATACAAAATAATTCCTCAATAATAATACAAAAGTGAAAAGAAAAATATTCTTTATGAAAAATAAAATCAAGCTTCGGAAGTAAACCATGACGATAAGTGACAATTGCAATTATAAAAAGTAATAAGAAGCAACACCGAAACAGGAGCTCTTCGGATTAGTTAAGTGCAGAGAGTTCCGTATGAAAAAATAAGAGGAGAAGGTTTAAAAGGAGATTGTTTAATACTACACAAAACAAGTATCCAAATAGGGCACATGAAATATTTGCGGTTTTGTTTTTGCTAAATAGTGTTATTAACATCAGGGAGCAAAACAGTACAATGTAAGTACTAGGTTGTCCCAGAGGAGAAAAGAAAATATAGCAGGAAAGTATTTCCATAAATAAACACATGTATTGATATGTTCTTAATCGCTGTGGCAGCAGTCCACCAACCATAGAAATAAATAAAGTAAGTACAGCAAATAAAGCAAAAAAGATATTATTCATAAAGTATACTCCAAGTGATTAATAATGATTTTATAATTATAAGCAGCAAAGAGATTCGTTCATGAGTGAAAATGCTACGTTTAGGAAAAAAACACACAAAATAGAAATAACATATTACAATTACTATAAACGAAGTGAAGAAAAAATCAAAGGAATCGAGGTGGAGAAAAAGGGATGAGTGCGTATATTGCACAGTGGTGTATGAAATTATCGCCTGTTGATTCGAGAGAGGAAAGTGCAGTAATAGAATATGGAATTCAAATCATAATTTCATCAGTTTTGAAATTCGTATTTTTGTTTTTTGGGTTTCTGTGTGGGATATTTAAAAGAGGCTGTAATAGCACTTCTCACATTTGCAGTCATACGAGTACAAGCAAATGGGATACATTTGAAGAGTAGCGCTGCATGTACGGATTTAATGGGAATAATCATGAGCATTGCTATATTAACAGTATCACTTCCGACAATAACAGATAGTGGTGTGATTGTGAGTTGGGGAATATGTTTTGCTATATTGTATTTATTTGCACCAGCAGAATTTAATAATTATCGAAAATGGAAATTGGAGCAGAAACCCAATGGACACAGAAATGTAATAAGTATATGCGATGTTATTTAAATGGGATAGAAATGAACGGAAGGAGAGGAATGTCATGAAAAATAGAATTATAGCTTTTTTATCTTTAACAACTGTATTGTTTACTGGAATCGCACCAGCCCAAACTATACAAGCAAGCGATGTAAATAATCCCGTTGAGTTGCCAAGTACATTTTCATATAATGTAACATTAAATGAAATTGAGGCTGCGCTAGATACATATATTATTGAAAATAATCTTAATATTGAAGTTGGTACTCCTGAATATATTGAATTCTTGGCAAATTTATCTATTACCAATGAATATCCTAATATTGATGAAACACAATTAAGATATTTCAGATCTTATGCATCAGTTTGCCTTTCTAATGCTAACACACAGATTGGAAAATCAGTTAATCTTTTGAGTGATGGTTATAAAACCATTGCGGATATTAGGCAGAAAAATATTGAACAAGAACAAGCCCCTGAGCAACAACAGCCAATACAGACGATACAGACCAGAGAAGCCTATGCGCTTGTCAACGCAAAGGAATATGCAAGAAATCACGCAACTGTTCCAGATCTGAGTTATCCTGTATATTTAAACGATTGTACAAATTTCGCTTCACACATTTTGCGAGCAGGCGGTTTTGATCCAAATCCAGACTGGCATTATGATGGCGATTTGTATCCTACAGGCAATTTGATTTGGATTCAAGCTTCTGGTTTTGTACAGTATTGGTCACTTATAAGGGGATATTTGGGTAAGGTTTGTATGAGTGCATCCGAAGTAAACGCTTATGCTGATGAAGGTGACTTCTTAGTATGGAAGAATACTGACACTTATGAATGGTATCATACACAATTTGTTCAATCCAAAAACCTTATAGGAGAAGTATATTGTACACAGCATACACCGAATTATTTTAATGTTCATTTTAACAGTCGTGTAGACAGCACTACTTTTGAAGATAACAATGTTTATATAGTGGATATGCCGTAAGCATAAATATTTCTGCTGAAATATTGGTTCAGTAAAGATATGACTGATGAACAGTTGGATGACAGTGAAGCTTAGAGTAAAGAATTTTAATCTATTAAAAATTGCATGTAATTATTCTAATGCGCAAAGGAATGGGATAATTTTAAATTTTACTGCAGTATTATTTGACTGTTACGATATGGAGGATAATAACTATGACCATACTAAAGAAAAATTATAGAAAAGTGATATTTAGTATATTGTTAATCATAGGAATATATTATGTTTTTTCTCTTCCTCCCATTTTGATATGCAGAGGTGGAATTGAAAGTGGAAAACCTGCAGAAAGTATTAATAATTCTATTGATCAATCTTATACTTCTTACTTATTAAATGATTTTTTAAAAAGGAAATATCATAAATTATGTTCATTTGATTATTTTTATTTTCTAAACTTTAAATTTTGGCAAGACTTAAATATCAAACAAAGTGATATTATAAAAAGTAATACACAAGAAGCAGTGCCAGAAAAATTAAATCCGTTTTTATATCGTATTAATCAAAATCTTTCTGATCATGCTTTTAATTTTTTCGATGTAACTCGTGAAAATGACAAATGGTACTACAGCTACTATGTTCAAGGAGGCTAACTGATTCAAAAAAATACCATTATTATCTTCATATGTTATATATGTATGATTGCTGTAAAAGCGATATTGAATCAAATTGAATGGTAAAATGTATTGGTTGATTTTCTGTATCTATTATGATTAAGATATTAGAGAAAAAGCCCCTATAGTATCTTGACATTTTCCAAGTTCAATGTTACCGTAAAACCACATTTCAGCTAAGTTTTCATAGTTGTTAGTTTGATTTATTTATTACACAGAAAGGATGCCTTAATCGGCATCTTTTTCTGTTTCAAAGCAGAATCATAGTAAACGCCCCATAGTCGGTACTGTCATTTAACTTGCCGCTCGTCTGAGCGGCAAGGAGTTATTGCTTTTTCCTGCAATCCGCTGGTAGATTTTCTGACCAAGGAAGCAGACTTTCGCAGAAATCATCATTCTTATCATCAAGGTGTTTTGGGATTTCTGTCAAAAGATATTTAAAATAATCATATGGTTTCAGATTGTTCGCTTTTGCTGTTTCTGCCAAGCTATAGATTATGGCACTGGACTCAGCTCCCGCGATGGTATCAATCATCACCCAATTCTTCTTTTTATGTTCTTAAGCACATAAAAAGAAAAATTGGCTGTTTTCTGACACTCCAGAAGGAGCAAGCGCAAACACGATGTATCTTACAATCGTTGAAATGGCAAAAGCATACGATTTGAATCTGTATGAATGGGTGATGTTTGTGTCCTATTATCTGGATCAGTATCGGAACTATCAGTTTGGAATTGAAAATGGTTCTGAACAGTGGGGCGATACCAAGCAGTTAAGTAAATCGTTGCGGGATCCCAAAGAGGAAAAGAATACCTATCTCAGTAAGAATATCGCTGTATCGGACACGTTACTTTCTAACCGGAACATGCTGATTATGGGTGGTTCCGGTTCTTACAAAACCACTTCGGTTTTAACTCCTAACATTCTTCTGACATCCGGGACAAATGTCATACTGGATATCAAGGGCGATTTGCTCCGGAAACATGGAAATTATCTGAAAGCCCATGGCGTAACCGTGAAATCCTTTAATCTGATCAATCCGGAAGAGTCAGATCGGTATAATCCAATGGCGTATCTGGAAAAGGAAATGGATGTGATTCGCCTTATTACTAATATGCAAGCAAGTGTTAAACTACCGGACTCTGCGAAAGGAGATCCGTTCTGGGATGATGGAGTTGCGCTATATTTACAGGCGATGTTTTTTCATGAGTGGTTACAGGCGAGAGAGGAAGAGCGTCAACCGACTCTGAATAACATACTGAAACTGGTAAATATGGAAACAAAGAAGGTGACGGATGAAAAGGGAGAAAACGAAACAACCCAACTGCAGATGGAGATGGACAGGCTGGCAGGAATTCATGGGGAAGATTATCCCCCAGTGCGTGATTATAGGAAACTAAAAGAAGGTGCTGCAGAAACTGTCCGCTCCATTATCATCATGGTAAATGCAATGTTGCGATTATGTGAAACTGCAGCATTGAAACGACTGTTTGAGGCTGATGATATTGATATTTCAAGTCTGGGACTGGGGGTGCATCATGACTCCAGAAAAAAGACAGCATTATTCTTGGTGATGCCGGATAATGACCAGTCCTTTAACTTTTTGATTTCCATGTTTTATACACAGTTATTCGATGTGTTGCTTCGGATTGCAGACCATAAGTGCCATGGACAACTACCCATTCATGTTCGGCTTTGGGCAGACGAATTCTATGCAGGACCGAAACCGAATAACACCGAAGTATTGATGGGAACCATTCGAAGTAGAAATATGTCCATTGTTCCGGTGCTGCAGTCAATTTCTCAGATTAAGGCAATCTTTCCAAATGAGAAGTGGGAGATTTTCTTGGACAACTGCGCAACCGTGGTATATCTTGGATCAGGACCGGCATCCTTTTCTACTCACGAGAATATATCCAAGCTGTTGGGAGAGATGACGATTGATACGAGAACAGATGGCGTTACGACAGGAGCACATGGCAATTCCAGTAGGAATAATGCAAAAGCAGGAAGAGGACTTATGATTCCGGGAGAAGTACGACGGATGAGCCGAAAAAACTGTATCCTGTTTATCGAAGGGCAGTATCCAATCTTTGACAAAAAAGCAATTCCATTTAATACACCTCGATGGAAAGAGTCTGAACAACTTGCAGGGAAAGAAGGATATAAACATCCGGTACAGGTTGTTTATAACAAAAAGACAATGACTTACAAGACGCTACAGCCGAAAGCAGATATTCAGTTTCTTGAGAAAGCAGAGCTGCAGTTTTACAAGGAAGCAGAGAAGACCGATTCCAGAATCAAAGTATTTGAGATGAATGAGGAAGACTTCCTGTATCTAAACTGGAATAAGAAGCCAAAATTGACAGAAGCAGAGATTATGGAATTGGCGCAGCGAGTGAAACAGCAGACGAAGGAATTACATGAGGGGATGTTAATAGTAGAACAGAACAAACAGGAAGATAATCCACAAGACTGGAATCTGTCAGGTACGCTGTGTGAATGTATCATCAGATGCGCTGATCGGCTGTCAGAAGAACAGCTCAATGAGATACTGCTGGGGATGGAGAATGGGTTGAGTGAGGCGCAGGTGAAGTCATACTTTATGCTTCCGGTAGAGAAGATGAACAAGTATCGTAGGGCATATTTGTTTGGTATTTAAGAGGAGAAAAACAGCGAATGCTACTGAGACTATATTTCGTCCAGTTGAATTGTGCTTGGTCACCTGCTGGACGTTTGTGTCGAGACGGGTGCATTCTCGTTTGGTGATATGATTCCCGACATCAGTATCAAGCTTCCTTAAAAATATTTTATACTCCTTTCCGTATGGGAGTAAGCGCACTATGGTGCGTTTACGTATAGGATGTATACAGAAGGTGTTTTATAGACTTGAAAGAGGTATAACTTGATAAGTAGATTGGAATACCGTGCGTACGGGAACGTACGCACATGGGGGAACGAAAGGAAAATACATTTGCAATTCACATTATAATTGGTTGAAGTGCTTTAAATAGATTTACAAAGTTGGAGTATTTTTGGCAATTGCCGAACAGAAACGGGCAATGTTTTGCCTGATTTTAAATATAACTGTCGGTTTTTTATATCAATTTCTGCAATTTGATTTAAATTGACGATGTAGGAACGGTGACACAACATAAATGAGTCACTCAATCTCGTCAACAGACTTTTTAAAGTTTCAAAACCAGAAATTTGCGTATCTGCAGTATACACTCGTGTTTGGTGTAGCTCTGGAAGAGCTTCTATATACATGATATCTTCAAGTTTAAGAAGATGCAGATGTGCACCGGATTTATAAGAAAAAAAATCAGGGCGATTTGGTAGGCGTTTTAAATATTTTTTATATGCTGAATTTAGAACTTGTTTGATAGATTCTGTAAGTGTAGTATCGGTATCTTTTATAATAAAATCTAATGCTTCCAAATGATAATGAAAAGTTGAAGTAATACATTCATCGTGGGTAGTGATAAAAACAATAAAACCCTCGGGATCATAATCTCGGATTCTCTGAGCCAATTGAAGTCCATTTATTTCTGCATTTAATTCGATATCTAGAAAATACAAGCCGGGTACTGAACGTCGTTCAATGGCAGATAGTAACTCCGACGGAGAATAAAATGTTCCTTTAATTGTTATATCCCAATCTTTTAGAACTATTAAATTTGAAATTATCTTTTGGATATTATTTGCCTGTTCGACAATGTCATCGCAAATATAGATGTGAAGCATATGTAATTTTTTCCTTTCGCGTTATTAAATACCTTCCAGCGTCTGAGTAAAGGTAGAACTCAAAAGGGTTGTATTTGCCAGTATGTGAGGATATCTTGATAGCAGTTTAGATACTGTTGCAAGACCAATCCCACGGTTACTTCCTTTGGTTGAAACGCCGTATTCGTTAAGGCTGTGCAAAGGTAACACTATTTCATTGGTGGAATTAGAAATAATCCAAGTTGTATGTTCACCGTTTTTTGTAAAATAAATGAGTATTTGTTTATCTTCTGTTTCACTTGCAGCTTCGATTGCATTGTCGAGATAAATGCCTAAAATTCGGACTAAATCAGTTGAATCAATAGAAACGGAATGTATTTCATAATCGATTCTAATTTGTAGCGAAAGATTTAAAGCAAGTGCATTTAGTGATTTGCTGTACAATAACCCTTTTAGCTCAGGCAGATATATGTTTGCAAGGTTTCCAATTTCTTTATATGAGGACTCAAAATCCATTGAAAGTCGATGGAGACTTTTTTGGTAAAAACTTTTTAATCCATCCAAATCATTGTTTTCAATAAAAGAAGAAGCAGTTGAAAATAGATTTTTATAATCGTGGTTCATTGAACGCATAATACGATGAAGCTGCTCGAGATCTTTTGTATAGTTTTCTAATGTTTCTAGTTGATCCAGTTTGTATCGCATTTGTTGTTCGTGAAACAAGGTCCGAATAATTAAAACGAAAATAATGGTTATCGAAACAAAAAACAGTAGAAATAAAATACTGGTTGTCGATATTAAATTAGGAGGATATCCCATCTGTTCACCATAAACAATAAGAAAAATATATATACTAGTGCAAATAAATTCCTCAATGATCACAAAAACACAAAATGAGTGATAGCTCTTTTGGGAAAGAAATGATACACGAGGAAGCCCCCATATACGAAAACATAAAGAGATACCGCACAAAAGAAGAAGAAACATTACTTGAAAACTAATTGTGCCGAGAAGGGTAAGCTCTTTTATAGAAGTATGAAAAAGCAAAGGCAGGATGTTTAGTAATAGATTATTTAGCATCACTGAAAAAAGGTATCCAAATAGCGCGCCCATAATATTCGCAAGTTTTTCTTTACTGAAAATAGTTATGAGTAAAATAGAACAGGTGAGAACAAGGTAAGTGCTGATTTGTCCTAACGAAGAAAATAAAAAGTAGCAAGCAAAAATTGCAGTGTAAAGGGAAAGATACTGCCAAATTTTTAGCGTGTTTAACAAAAAGCCAGTAATAGCAACGAAAAGGATAGAAACAGCTAGTAAAGAAAATATTATTGGAATCATTTTTCCTCCTTGTCATACAAAATAGTGTGAATAGTAACGTTCATAAGGTAAAAAGCTACGCTTAGGAAAAAAGCGCACAAAAACCACTTTTTATATTATGATTATTATAAATCAAATTGTTAAAGGAAGCAAATACATTGATTAAAGAGGGAAAAATGATAGTGAGAGTAAGGAAAAAAAGATTTATATTATTTTGTGCATGTCTTGGAATATGTGTAAGTAGTGTGGCATGTCAAAAAACACCAGAAGAAAGTGCTATAGTCAATAAATCAGATGGACTGAATCAAAGTGCAATTGCACAGAAACTACAAGCTGGAGAAGAGAGAAAAACGGATATTCCGCAGCATTGGAAGGTGAATGAAAAGAAAAGTAATGATCGAGTTTTAATTTCTGCAGATTTGAAACTTGAAACAATGTCTTTGGGAAACTTGCCTGTTATTGAAGTGAAAAATCATAAATTAACCAAATCCGAATTAAGTAAATTAGTAACATATTTTACTGGTGAGGAAGAATTATATGTATCGCAAAATCCAACGAAAGAATTTTATCAGGAAGTATTAGCACGAATAGAGAATGGAGAAGGTGCATATGGGGATTCAATTATGTTGACTTCAGTAGGAAGTTTTAAAGAGGATTTAAAGAATATTATTGAGCAGGCTCCGGATCAAGCTTCTGTAGAAAAAAAGACCACAATTGATTTTGGAAAGGAAACAAAAGACTTAGCATATAAAAGTTTTGAAAAATTAGGTGGGATTAGTTCAGAAGAAACAGAAAAGCAGTATGATATTTATTTTTCAGCAGACGTGGGAGAGGAACGGGAAGCAAGCATACAAGCGGAAACCTATCAATCAGAACTTCATAATTATAGTAAATTCTCATGGGAAAAAGGATCAGAAGTTATTGCATTAAACTTTGTTCAATCTACTATCTCTACGAATGACTTTGCACAACAAAATCAAGTTGGTGATACAGAATATATAAAAAAATTTAGTGAAATATTGAATGCATTTAGAAATCAAATAGAAAGTATATCCATCGATGAGACAAAGGAACTACATACTGCGGAGAAAGTAATTGGAGATTTAAAGATTCAGGATATGACTCTTTCTTCTTCACAAAAGGCACTTTGGTTTCCAAAAGGAATGTGTCCGGATATGAATGAAGTATTGCTGAGTGATGATATTTTTTGGCAAGCGGAGTTGGAGAATGCAGAGGTTGGATATCAATTTGTTTTTTCAAAGGAAATAGAAGGTGTGAAGATCCAAAAATCTAAAACAAGCTATGTGGAACAACAGAATTTATACTCACCACCATTTCCTGTTGAAACAATTACGATTATGGTAACAGAGAGTGGAGTGAAAGGTTTTTCGTGGAATGGAATGTCAGAAGAAGAAAAACAGATTGCGGAAAACACAAATTTGTTGGCTTTCGATAAGATACAACAGCAACTGGTTGATCAAATTATGTACAAATATTCTGCTAAGGGTCAGCCGGCAAATGATACAACAACATTTCAGTATGACATTATAGAAGCAAAATTGATTTACACTTATATTACTGCTTATACTAATCCAGAAAATGCATGGTTGGTTCCGGCGTGGTTTTTTGTGGTGGATGGAAAAGAACGAGAACTTCAAAATTGGTATTTTACAATTAACGCTTTGGACGGCGGAGTCATTACTGGTTAGGAAGTATAAAAAGGACAGGGATAATATGAAACGTGCGATTTGGAAAGATATAAAAAACAGTGTTTGCAATCTTCGATTTTTAGCGGGAATACTGTTAATACTGATAACAGCATTTGTATCCGAAGGCGCGATGCTTAAAAAAATTGCAGATGCTGGCGGCTCGGCAGAAGGTCCTGGCTGGTTCATGGCATTTTCTTATTTTACGAACACGATGAAGAGTAGCAGTGAAATGAGTGTGCTCTTATTTATTCCAATTGCTGTGGCGTTAGCTGCCGGTGAAAATACGGAAGAAGAATTACGCACTAGATTCTATTTGTTTAGTTCTGTTCGAACGGGAAAGAGAGGATATCTTTATGGGAAAATAGCAGGACTTATGGTTTCGGGTGGTCTTATGGTGGTTTTGGCTGTGGCTGTTTGGTTAGTTGTCAGTATCATAGGATTTAGTCGATTTCAAACCTTGGGAGGAGCAGAACAAGCTACGGCTAATTTGGGAATAGCAACGGGATTAAGTTTTGTCCGTGCTTTTCTGAATGGAGCTATGTGGGCTTTAGTAGGCGGTCTGGCGGCTGTTGTAACAAAGAATCGCTATATGTCGTATGCAGTGCCGTTCATTTTATATTATGTGCTGAGCGTGTTTCAAGAACGATATTATCCGAAAGCGTATTTCTTAAATCCCCATTATTGGGCTGCGTCTATCTATTATGAGGAATGGGTCTGCATTGGAATTCTGTCCGCAGTAACACTTCTTGTGGCAGTTTTATTCCTGCTTACAGTGAAAAGGAGGCTGACACATGCGTGATATAAAACAGATCTTTCAGATTGCAAAACAAAATTTTACTGGGTGGCGAAAGAATCCGAGAATATGGATGACATTTGCGCTTGCATTTGTATTGTGTCTGATGCTGTCAGACCAAGTAATCTCGCAAGCTGTTCGATATGAGACGCCGTTGCAGATTGTGGAACCATTTGTCTGGACATATGGAGATGCTTCATCGGTAATGCTTTCCTCACTACTTTTAGTACTACTATTTGCGGATATGCCGTTTGTTAGTCAGGCGACACCATACTGGTTGATTCGGTCAAAGCGCAGAATATGGCTGATGGGACAGGTTGTATACGTTGTTCTGGCAACCATTATTTATAATCTGTTCCTACTCATAGTTCTTGGAATCATGGCAGCACCATTTTCTTTTGTTGGAAATGTGTGGAGCAAGACAGCTGCAATGCTAGGGTATGGTGGAGGAGAAAGTATTACCGTGCCTGTCTCAGTAAAGACAATGGAAATATCGACACCATATATGTGCGCAATTTCCGTGTTTGCATTGATGCTGTTCTATTCTCTTTTAGTAGCGGTCTTTATGTTATTTCTAAATCTGTCCATAGGAAATATGGCAGGCGTGCTGGGTGCATTTGCACTGAATCTGTATGGACTGTTTCTAAATCCATCCATTTTTCAGAAATTATTTCACTTTACGGGAAATCTGGCATACAAGGCGAATGTACTGTGTGGATGGCTTTCACCATTGAATCATGCTACATTTCCGATGCATAATTTCGGCTATGATTATCTGCCAAAATTGTGGATGAGTATGGGAATCTTTTTTGTTTTCATTTTGGTACTGATTCTTTTGTCGGGGATGAAAATGCGAAGTTATAGTTTTTCTTTCATTCAGGCTGAAGAGTAGAAGGAGGTCAACATGAAATATGCAGTTAGATTAAACAACCTTTCAAAATCATTTAGACAAGAGCAGGTACTAAAGGGAATCACCCATGATTTTGAAGCTGAGAAGATACATGGAATTATGGGATTTAATGGTTCCGGTAAAACAGTTATGTTCAAATGTATCTGTGGTTTTTTGAAACCGGATAGTGGAAGTGTCTGCGTAGATGGGAAATATATCGGTCGAGATATGGATTTTCCTCAATCAATTGGAATTATTATTGAAAACCCAGGATTCTTGCCTAATTTAAGTGGATTTCAAAATTTAAAAAGATTAGCTGCATTAAAGGGAATTATCACAGATGAAGAAGTGCGGGAAGCAATTCGAAAAGTAGGATTAGATCCAATGTCAAAGAAGAAAGTTAGTCAGTATTCCCTCGGAATGCGTGAACGACTGGGTATCGCACAGGCAATTATGGAAAGTCCGAAACTACTTATTTTGGATGAACCATTTAATGGTTTGGATAAGCGTGGAGCAGAAGATGTATGTGGTTTGCTAAAAGAGTTGCAAGAGAAGGGAACAACCATTTTGATCGCGGCACATAATATGATGGAAATAGAGTGGTTATGTGACACTATTGCCGAAATGGATGCCGGAGTCTTAACACAAGTAAAATAATTCATGAGTAGAAAAAGAGAGAAAGGATGAAAATTGCAATTATTGATGGTGGAATACTTTGTCAAGACGATCTAAAAAACAAAATTCTGAAAAAAAGAATTTCACCTGTGAAAGAAAAAATACGATAACTAAATCTGCGCTTATACATGGAACTACTTGTGCGCGAATTATTGCAGAAATGAATCCCAAAATAGAAATTTATGATTTGTCAATTATGTATTCGGATGGATTCTCAAATATGAGGGTGTTGCTGAAGGCCCTAGAATGGTGTATTCAAAATCAAGTTAAGTTTATACATATGAGTATAGGTACAATCAATTATTTTGATATAGAGCCCTTAGAAAAGTGCGTAAAAAATTATTAAAACAGAATACAATCATCGTTGCTGCATATCACAACAATAATATTAGAACATATCCTGCTTGTTTTCCCGGAGTGTTTGGAGTTAGACAAGATCGAGAGGGTGTTCTGTGCGAAAATCAGTTCATGTTCCAACAACAAGCGGGGGTTTGTTGTGAGAATTAAATTGTTGCTCATAGATGGGGAAGTCAAGGAGAAACTGCGTCTAATAGTTATGCGGCACCTGTAATCAGTGGATATATTACAAAGTTTTTGGAACATAAGCCAGAGGCAAAATTTCAACAAGTTTCAAAGTTTTTGAAATGCAAGTCTGAAAAAGGGCAAGAATATCCTTCTGCTTTACAAAAAGTGTTGAGGAAAGAAAGGAGCATAGAGATTCCTATTATTGTAGGATTAGGACTATTTTGTGATGAAATGTTACAATTAAGAAATTGTTTTACAAAATCAGGTTACGGAGTAGTGATATTACAAGAAATCAAAACTACATCTGATGCAATTCCGATGGACTATTATTTTGAAGAAAAATAGGTGAAAACGGAAGTGGAAAGTCAACACTTTTAAATGTATTATCTGGGATTTATCAGGCTCAACAAGGAGAAATAAAAATTCAAGGCTGTCCTGTGAGTATGCAAGGAGTGGAAAAACTAAGGGAGAAATTAGCGGTAATTCCACAAAATCCATATTTGTTTCAAGGTACAATTGAAGAAAACATAAATGTTGATGGAAAGTTTTCTTATGAAGAAGTAGTTAGTGCTTGTGAGAAAAGTGGAGCCTTAGCTTTTATAACAAAACTGGAAAATGGGTTTGATTATCAGATAGGTAAAAATGCAGTTAAATTGTCAGGTGGGGAGAAACAAAAAATTGCAGTTGTGCGAGCATTATTAAAAGAGGCAGATATATTATTAATGGATGAAGCCACAGAGGGCTATGATGCAGAATCAAGTATGGCGTTACATCGATTATTATGTGCTGAATTAGCAGAGAAAACAATAATATTTGTTACGCATAGGTATGAAGAATTAGAAGGTGTAGATAAAGTATATCGGCTTTCAAACGGTGTAATAAATCAAATATGAAGTAAAGACAAGTGGAAGTAATCAATGTTATTTGTAATTTAAGTGCCTTGAGAAGTACAATAATATGATTTATTGGTACAGTACAATACATTTAATGTAATCGGATGTAATATAACTGTGGTCGCATTAGTTTTTGATATTATTAATCCAGAGAGATATATATTGCAAATATCTGAGTTAATAGCATTTGAGTATCAGACTTTATGCAAAATCGGAGAAATGATTTATTTTATTAACCAATGTGGTAATCCGTATGTAAGCATGGATAAGAAAAATCGGCCGGAAAAACCAACCGGCTGATTTTTGCTAGGAATCGATATTATGTCTGCGAAATATTTCAAGCATATACCGTACTGCACGAAGTAGTTCAGCAGCCTCTTTATCACTACAAGACTGAATTTCCAAAAGAAGTTGACGCTTATTGGGTGCATCCTCGTCAACGTTTGGATAAAACAATCTGTCACCCGGAATCTTGAGGCGATTGACAAGTGGATATAGACTGTCAAATTTGGGGTTTCCACGAAAGTTTTCAATATTAAGAATGGTTTTATCTCCCAGTCCTAGTTCTTCTGATAGTTCACATTGTGTGAGTCCAGCTTTTTCACGAGCTTCACGGATTACAATTCCGAGATTTTCTTTTATCTTGTCCATTTTAATTCACCTCGTATATAGTTTACAGTAGACATTAGTTAAAATGAATACACCTACAATGGATGAAGAAAGTCTATTACAATACATCAAATAGCAAGGGAAGTGAAAATATTAATGAGGAAAATGAAATATATAAGAGTGCTAGAGCGGAGTAAGATAATAAAAATAAAATATGTAGAAATGCAAGGTGCAGGTGTACTGTAAGGTAGTTTTATTCTATCTTGTGGTGCACCTGCTTTTGATTTAAAAAGAAAAGCGATTTACTTCGCGACAAGTTGTCACAAAGTGAGTTGAAAAGGCGATTTACTTCCCGACAAGTTGTCGCGAAGTAAAAATAGAAGTCTAAGGCAGAAAATAAATGTTTATGCAATTAGATTTGCAATCGTTACAAAGATAGTTGCAGTTGTTGGTGGTGTTTTCTGGTGCAGCGAAATAAAATAAAAGTAACAGGAGCGTACTAAGATGAAAAAACACAAAAGAATGCAAATTGTAGCAGACAATGTAAAAAAATACAGAGAAAAAAGAGGTTGGACACAGGAACAACTAGCGGAACGAGCAGAAGTGAGTCATGCATTTGTGAATCAAATAGAAAACTGTAAAAGAGACATGACATTGGGATATTGTCATCAAATTTGCAATGCTTTAAATATTACACCGAATGATTTGTTAGTGTCAGAGTCAGAAAAGGAGGATTCAAAAAAGCAGGTTGAACGTTTTTTGCAGTTGATAAAGGAAATGGAGACATCGGAGATACATTTCTTGTTAGAAACGATGGAATCTATGAAAAAACCAATTGAAGAATGGATCCGCAGAAAAAAATAGATGACTTTATTGATTCATTAAAGCGCGTCTATGGGAAGGTGTTCTTTAATGAATCAATAAAAGATTCAAAGAAAATTGAATAGTCAATATATGCGAGTACATAATCCGAAACACAATATGTGATGTAAAACAATCAGCTTCGCCAGGAGATGCCTGTCCGAATGGATAAAAGCAAGGAATCGTAGTAGAAGAAGTGAAAGGTATGGTAGCGGCATTTTACATGGATAAATCTGTGGTGGATTTATTTGAAAAGAGGACGATAATGATACTTCTGCAGATGAGGAATCTGCAGCTCGGAGTAGCGTCTGAGATCAGTATACCGTGAGATAGGGTGCGGCATGATGATATGACAGTGACCAACTGGCTGTATATATTCCCGATGGCAAGGGGTGGAGATAAATTGTGTGGGCTGCTTATTACGGTCGGCCCACGATGCCATTTGATATTAGAGATAAATGTTTGTTTGGAATATTTATCTGTGCTATTAAACAGAACAAAAAGAGAAAGGAAGATGAAGTGATGAACGTTACAACAAAGAGAACAGGTGTTGAGCAACCATTAACAATGACAATGGAGGAGTTTATGAATTATGTAGGGGCAGGAAGGCACACTGCAACAAAAATTGTAGAACAGGCAGAAGCAAAAATCTATATAGGAAGAAGAGTTCTGGTAAATGTAGAAAAAGTAAAAACGTATTTGGATAGCATAAGTGAATAGAAACTGAATTGACACAATGTTGAACAGGCGTATAATAAAAGATGTATATTATTATAAGTTTGCCGGTGATGAGGAGGTACACATGGCAAAAGCTACCAAGAGAGTAGATGATAAAGGACGTAAGCTGCCGGATGGATTTTCACAGAGATCGGATGGTCGCTATCAGGCAAGGTTTACATTTAATGGAAAGCGGTATACATATTATGGAAAGAATTTAGCGGAACTTAAAGTCAGAGTGAATCGAATACAGACTTCATTTCATGATGGGATTTATAGCAATCTTGAGAATATTACTATGAATCAATGGTTTAAAAAATGGATTGATATTTATAAAAAAGATAAATTGAAACCTGTTACGCTTTATAATTATCAAAGCTATTGGAAGTGGTATGTGGCAGATACGATTGGAGGCATGCAAGTAAACAGACTAAAACGAATACATATGATTACGTTTTACAATGATCTTCTAAATGGAGAAAAGAAGTTAGCAATCGGAACTGTGAAGTATATCAATAATATTATTTATTGTATGCTTGAACAGGCGGTATATAATGATATAATTCATAGAAATCCAGTTTATAACGTATTGCGTGAAATAGAGACACCTCAGACAAAGGAGAAAGAAGCGTTAACAGTTGAGGAACAGAGTAGATTTTTTGAATATATTGATGGACATCGATTTTTTGATCGATATAAACCGATGTTCACGATTGCGTTTGGAACAGGGTTACGAGTGGGGGAATTAACGGCGCTTACTTGGGATGACATTGATTTTGAAAATGAAACGATTAATATTGATAAGACACTGCATAAAACAAAGTTTCTTACAGAGAATAATAATCGTTATTTAATCAATACTCCAAAGACGAAAAATGCTATTCGAAAAGTTCCAATGCTTCCAGAAGTGAAAAAAGCATTTAAATTGCAGAAACAATATTTAGATTCACTTAGTATAAGGTGTAATATTGAGATAAACGGATATTCGGATTTTGTGTTTTGCACGCAGAATGGACATCCGTATTATGCGGATCTTGTTAATATTGAGATAAGGCGTATTATTAAAGTGCAAAAAACAGAAGAAGATATTTTGGCAAAAGAGGAAAATCGAGAACCGGTTTATCTGAAAGATTTTACACCACATATAATGCGACATTCATTTGCAAGTCGATGTTATGAAGCTGGAATGGATCCTAAAATATTACAGAAGATTATGGGACATGCAAAGATTAACACTACTATGGATATCTATACACATATCAGTGAAAGTAGGACAAAAAAAGAGATGTCTATATTAGAATCAGTGGTAATTTCCTGAATAGTGTGATATAATACGAGGGAAGCAAAGAAGTATTTACAGAAAATGTTGTACACCAATTTTTACACCAAAAAGTACACCATTTGATTTGGAAAAGACAATATATGACGAATTCAGATAGAATCTGAATTCGTTACAAAACCTAGAAATATGGGCAGGATAGCATCTGATGGAATTTGATGGGAGGATTTCACAAGTATATTTCTTTGATGCCATACGTACAGGACTAATCGCTTTTATAAACGAACAAAAGACTCCGGCTTGTCAGTGACAGGTTCGGAGTTTTTTTATATAAAAAGAGCAATAAAAAGTGGAACAAATGCAGCTTCTGTGTTAGAATGATGGAATCATGGAGAGAATCTGAACAATGACAGAAAGAGCAGGTAAAGTATGAATCTAAACAAAGAAAATTTAAAAAAGATACGGGGACTGATCGTGTTTACAGTGATTCTTCTGATCGCATTGTGGAATTATTCATTAATTCTGGATGTGCTTGGACAGGGAGTGGGAATTGTATATCCGTTTCTTTTAGGCGGTGCAATTGCATTTGTGATCAATGTTCCGATGAGTTTTTTTGAAGAAAAGCTGTTTCAAAATCAAATGATGAAAAATAAAAAAGTGGCACAGAGGCTGGCGCGTCCGGTCAGTCTGATCATTACGCTGATCGTAGTAGTCAGTGTGATCGGGCTGGTGGTATTCGGAGTGCTTCCGAAGCTGGGGGACACTTTTATATCAATCGGGAAAGGGATACAGTCATTTATGCCGAAAGCGCAGAGCTGGGCAGAAGAGATTTTCCATAACAATAAGGAGATCAAGGAATGGCTGGACAGTCTGACGCTGGATTGGGACAAAATAATAAATGAAGTCGTGAAGTTTTTTACGAGTGGAGCGAGCAGCGTTCTTGGCTCTACGTTTGTAGTGGCAAGAAGGATTGCCAGTGGAATTACAACCTTTGTGATTGCGTTTGTTTTTGCGTGCTACATTTTGTTGCAGAAAGAAAAATTAAATATTCAGATCCGGAAAGTGATGTATGCATACATGAAAGAAGATCTGGTGAAAAAGGTTCTGGATGTTTGTTCTCTGAGTTACCGTACATTTTCGAATTTCCTGACAGGACAGTGTCTGGAGGCCGTGATTCTGGGAACGATGTTTGTGATCTGTATGGGAATCCTGCAGATGCCATATGCGATGCTCATTGGTGTTCTGATCGCGTTTACTGCGCTGATTCCGATTTTCGGGGCATTTATTGGCTGCGTAGTGGGAGCATTTCTGATCCTGACGGTGGCGCCGATGAAGGCTTTGGTTTTTGTGATCATGTTCCTGATTCTTCAACAGATCGAGGGAAATCTGATCTATCCGAGAGTGGTGGGCAGTTCTGTGGGACTTCCGTCTATCTGGGTGCTGGCAGCGGTCAGTATCGGAGCCAGTCTGATGGGAATCGTGGGAATGCTGGTTTTCATTCCGATCGTTTCCGTGCTGTATGCACTTCTCCGTGGGGATGTCTATGAGCATCTGGAAAAAAAGGGAATTGCTGTTGACCGGGAATCCGGTGAGATATATCGGCCGAAGGAACCGGATGTGGATGAAAGCTGACACGGAGACAAAAAAGTGGTATACTAAGACTGAGTTTGTGAAATCACAGCGTATGGGGAGGCTGTGCAAACGAAAGTATGGATAGAGGATAGGAAATCATGAAGAACAAAAACATGCGTTTAAAAGGGCAGCTGAGGATGTACATGCAGTGGCCGCTGATCATGACGATCTTACTGTTGGCAATGAATATCTGGATGTATATGACGGATCAAAAAGCTGGACTTACGATGACGGTATTCGTCATTATTTATGCAGTAATCGTTGGATTGTTATATTTTTACAACCGTTCTCTTATTCTGGCAGATTTGATCCAGTTCTCAACACAGTACAAGGGAATCCAGAACACGCTGTTAAAGGAACTGACCGTTCCCTATGCGATCATTCTGGAGGATGGACATATTTTATGGAAGAACGACCGTTTTTCGGAAATCGTGGATGGAAGAGAAAAGTTTATCCAGAAGATAATCCCGGAATTGAACAAGGGAATTTTTCCGAAGGATGATGAGACCAGAAACGAGCTGGAGATCACATATAAGGAGCGGGATTATCAGGTGGAGCTGCGCAGGATTTCCCTGGAGGGCTTCAGCGAGAGCGAGCGGATGCTGCAGATTCCGAAAGAAAAAGAGTATTTTATCGCACTTTATATGAGAGATGTGACAGAACTGAATTCTTACATCCGTGAAAATGAAGATCAGAGGCTTATTGCCGGGCTGATCTACATTGACAACTATGATGAAGTGATGGAGAGTGTGGAAGAAGTCCGTCAGTCTCTTTTGGTCGCTCTGATCGACAGAAAGATCAATAAGTATATCAATGATGTGGACGGAATTGTAAAAAAACTGGAGAATGATAAATATTTCTTTGTTGTGAAAAAAGAAAGCTACCGTAAGTTTGAAGCAGATAAGTTTTCTCTCCTGGAAGAAGTTAAGCAGGTCAACATCGGAAATGCCCGATCCGCTACTTTGAGCATCGGGTTAGGACTGAATACAGCAACTTATGCGCTGAGTTACAATTATGCCCGTATGGCGATCGATCTTGCACTGGCAAGAGGAGGAGACCAGGCGGTGATCAAGGATTGTAAAGGAATCACGTATTTTGGTGGCAAGAAAGAGCAGACAGCTAAAAATACGAGAGTAAAAGCCCGTGTTAAAGCAGAGGCACTCAGAGAGTTCATTGTGGCAAAGGATCAGGTCATTGTCATGGGACATAAGATTTCAGATCCGGACTCCTTTGGAGCGTGTATGGGAATTTACAGAGCTGCTGTTGCTCTGGAAAAGAAGGCGCATATCGTGATCAACGACGTGAGTACCTCGATCAAACCTCTGTATGATGAGATCGCGCAGAGCAGTGTGTATGGAAAAGATATTTTCCTGACTTCCGGGGAAGCGCTGGATTATATTTCAGACAGCGCTATGGTCGTGGTGGTAGATACGAACAAACCACAGATGACAGAGTGTCCGGAACTTTTAAAGAGATCTAAGACCATTGCGGTGCTGGATCATCATCGGCAGAGCAGTACGGTGATCGACAATGCGGTCCTGTCCTATATTGAGCCGTATTCGTCCTCCACCTGTGAGATGGTGGCAGAAGTCCTACAGTATATTGTGGATGATATCAAGGTGCCGTCCATTGAGGCAGACTGCCTGTATGCAGGAATCATGATCGATACGAGGAATTTTATGAACCGTACCGGTGTCCGTACATTTGAGGCGGCGGCATATTTAAGACGCTGCGGAGCGGACATTACCCGGGTCAGAAAGATGTTCCGGGACGATATGGAGTCTTACCGTGCCAAGGCAGAGGCGATGCGTATGGCAGAGGTCTACAGAGAACAGTATGCCATTGCAGAGTGTCCGAGTGACATTGCAAGTCCGACGGTACTGGCGGCACAGACAGCAAATGAGCTGCTGGATATCAATGGTATCAAGGCATCTTTTGTGCTGACAGTGTATAATGGAAGGATTTTCCTGAGCGCACGTTCTATAGACGAAGTAAACGTGCAGATCATAGCGGAAAAACTGGGCGGAGGCGGTCATATCAATTCAGCCGGCGCACAGTTTGAACATACAAACGTAAAAGAGGCGATCGAGGCGCTAAAGGTAACGATCGACCAGATGATAGAGGAAGGAGATATATAAAATGAAAGTGATTTTATTACAGGATGTAAAAGCTCTTGGAAAAAAAGGAGAGGTTGTCAATGTAAATGACGGATATGCGAGAAACTTTATTCTGCCGAAAAAGCTTGGGGTAGAAGCAAACGGGAAAAATCTCAATGACCTGAAGCTGCAGAAGAACAATGAAGCCAAGGTTGCACAGGAGCACCTGGATGCAGCGAAAAAACTGGCAGAGGAACTCAAAGCAGGAAAAGTCGTACTTACCATGAAAGTCGGTGAAGGCGGAAGAACATTCGGTTCTGTTTCCAGCAAGGAGATTGCAGAGGCAGTCAAAGAGCAGATGCATCTGGATATTGATAAAAAGAAGATTCAGCTGAAAGAGCAGATCAAAACACTGGGAACACATATCGTATCTGTAAAACTGCATCCGGAAGTGACAGCAGAGTTGAATGTTTCCGTGAAAGAAGCATAAGGGGAAATAGAGTTTATGGAAGCAGCGATTAAACGAATATTGCCCCACAGCACAGAAGCGGAGCAGGCGGTTGTGGGCGCCATGCTGATGGATAAAGATGCAATTATGGTCGCAGCTGAGATGCTTACAGGGGAGGATTTCTATCAGAGTGCATACGGAATGCTGTTTGATGCGATGGTAGAATTGTTTCAGGCAGGGAAGCCGGTGGATCTGATCACACTGCAGGAGCATTTGAAAGAGAAAAATGCTCCGCCGGAGATCAGCGGACTGGAGTTTGCAAGAGAACTTCTGGTCAACGCCCAGACCTCGGCAAATATTAAGTATTACGCAGAGATTGTCCGCGAAAAAGCAACTCTTCGGAAGATGATCAAGATCAATGAAGAGATTGCAAACAACTGTTATCTGGAGAATCAACCGCTGGATGTGATCATGGATGCTGCGGAAAAGCGGATTTTTGAACTGGCGCAGCATGGCAACAGCCAGGAATACACGCCAATTAAGCAGGTTGTTTTAAATGCGCTGGAAGTGATAGAAAAAGCGTCTAAGACAAAAGGAACGGTAACCGGAATTCCGACAGGCTTCATTGATCTGGATTACAAACTCTCCGGTCTGCAGCGTTCGGATCTGATCCTGGTGGCGGCGCGTCCGTCTATGGGAAAGACAGCGTTTGTACTGAACATTGCCCAGCATGTGGCGTTCCGTCAGGAGAAGGCCGTTGCCATCTTCAGTCTTGAGATGTCCAAAGAACAGCTTGTAAATCGTCTGTTCTCTTTGGAGGCTCATGTGGATGCGCAGATACTGAGAACCGGAAACCTGAAAGATTCGGATTGGGAAAAACTGATCGAAGGTGCCGGTACGATCGGAAAATCAAAACTGATCATTGACGATACTTCGGGTATTTCTATTACAGAGATGCGTTCCAAGTGCCGTAAGTACAAGTTAGAGCACGGTCTGGATCTGATCATCATCGACTACCTGCAGTTGATGAGCGGAAGTGGTGGAAGAAGCAATGAAAGCCGTCAGCAGGAGATTTCCGAGATCTCCCGTTCTCTAAAAGGACTGGCAAGAGAATTGAATGTTCCGGTGATCGCATTGTCTCAGTTGAGCCGTGCGGTAGAACAGAGAACGGACAAACGCCCGATGCTTTCCGACCTTCGTGAGTCCGGAGCCATCGAGCAGGATGCCGATGTCTGTATGTTTATCTATCGTGAGGATTATTATATTCCTGATACAGAAGACAAAAATATTGCGGAAATCATCATTGCAAAACAGAGAAACGGTCCGGTTGGAACCGTCAGACTGGCATGGATGCCGCAGTACACCCGTTTTGGAAATGAACTTCGTCAGGATCAGCAGTGATTGAACATATTTTTTAATCTGCCGAGCGGATGTTCGCGGGCCGCCTCTTTGCGGTTCGCCTGCTGCTGGCGGATCAGCGTGTCCAGTTTGCGGAAATGTTCTTCTTCCTGCCGTTCTTTTGCCTGGAAGAGGAAGTCCATTTCTCGTATGACATCAGTAGTGACAGACTTACTGATGTCTTTTTTTAATTCTTCATTGTTGGACACGACGACCTCTGTCAATACATCTCCGATTAGAGAACGGACCTGTTCCAGTTGAGTGACCGGCACGACTTCTGCTTCGGAGATGGCTGCTGGAGTTGACACAGCCGCCGGAGCGGAAACCGCAGCAGGAGCTGAAACAGTCGAGGCGGCCGTTTCTTTTTTCAGAGCTGCTTTTTTTAATGCCTCTGTCTTTTGAAGCTTCAGTTTGGTTGATTTTAATTCCGGAATGAGAGGCTTTAAGTCCTTTAAAAGCATTCCGGTATCTTTTAGTTTTTTAATACAGCAAAAGAGTTGTATATCATCTTCGGTATAATATCGATGTCCCATTTCTGTGCGTCCGATGACAAGCTCAAGCTCTTCCTCCCAGTAACGCAGAACGTGAGATTCTACATGAACCTGTTTTGCCGCTTCAGAAATCATAAATCTGACCTCGCCCATTAAAATATACCTCCTATGATCTGTTTTCGGTATTATTATAGCATGAGGGGGTGTAAAACGCCTTAGAAACCGTTCGTCAAATTGTGTCAGGAAGTGACTTGAGATTACTGGGAACAGCAGCGATTTTAAGGATATGAAAAAGAGCATCCTGAATCTGAGATTCAAAATGCTCTTTTCATGCTTGTGATCACTCGCAAATATTAAAAATTACTCTGCTGAAATAGCACCTGTAGGACAGGCAGCTTCACATGCTCCGCAGTCAACGCAAGCATCAGCATCGATTTCGTATTTGCCATCGCCTTCGGAGATAGCTCCTACTGGACATTCGCCTTCGCAAGAACCACAGCTTACACATTCATCACTAATTACGTGTGCCATAATATGTATCCTCCTTCTTTGGAATTACGATAAAGGATTACCGTTACCAACATTCTAATACAAATGAGGAAAATATACAAGCATTATCATTGTGAATTTATGGTTAAAATCAAATGCAATTTAAAGAGTAAAAATATAAAATTTTTCGAAAATTAAGAAAATATTTCTTTTTTTTTCACAGAAATCGTGTATAGTATACCTTATCGGACGAAGTCCGCCCGCCGAAAGCATGTATTACGGGATGCATAAGGGGGATAAGCTATTGTGAAAAGACAGTTTATACTGGAGGTTTTGATATGACAAGAAAATTAAGAGCAGTGATACCGGCGATCTTGTGTGTTGCCCTGGCAGCCAGTGCCTGCAGCAAAAAGGAGGAGACTCCGACTTTTACAGGAGATAAGACTGAGGAGCCTTCGTATCAGGCTAATCTGGATTTTGTGACACCGGCAGCTTACAGCAATATACAGGGGCTTAATCTGGAGCCGGGTACTTATATATCGATCATCGGAAAGGATGAGAACTCGTCTTATTGGAAAGAAGTAAAAAAAGGTGTGGAACAGGCGGTAAAGGATCTGAATAAGACTCTTGGATATAGTGGGGAAGATAAGATCAAGGCAACCTTTAATGCACCGGACGGAGAGGATATTGATGAACAGGTCAATATTCTGGATGAAGAACTGGCGCGGTATCCGGATGCGTTAGGAATCGCAAGTATTGATGAGGATGCATGTAAGGTACAGTTTGATGCGGCAGCAGAGAATGGGATTCCGGTCATTGCTCTGGACTCCGGAAATACGTATCAGGGAATCCAGTGTACTGTAAAGACGAACAATACAGAGGCTGCAAAAACAGTCGCATATCAGCTGTGCAATGGAATTGAGGATGCGGGAGAGGTTCTGCTTCTGGCGTCTGACAGTAATTCGGAAGCGGCAAAAGAGCGTTTGGCAGGATTTCAGGAAGAAATCAAGAGCGGACATCCGAATGTGCAGATTGTAGATACGATTTACTGTGACCAGATGGATGATCTGAAAAAAGAGATTGCAGAGCAAAAGAATGCTGCAAAGAAGGCAGAGGAACCAGAGATCACAGCAGATGATCTCAGCGATGAAGATGTGATCCTGTATTATATGGAACAGCATCCAAATCTCAAAGGAATGTTCGGAACGAATGTTACGGCAGTGCAGCTTGGATTGTCAGCCTTGAAAGAGGCAGAAAAGACAGATGAAATTGTTCTTACAGGATTTGATGCCGGAGAAGCTCAGATCGAGGCATTGAAAAATGGGGAGATTGAAGGGCTTGCAGTGCAGAATCCATTTGGAATTGGTTATGCTTCTGTAGTGGCAGCAGCAAGGAGTATCCTTCAGACAGGAAACGAAGCTCTTGTGGATACAGGATATGTGTGGGTGACAAACGAGAATATGGAAGATGCGTCCATTAAAAATATGCTCTATAAATAGAAGAGATTCTTCCTATGTTGTTGGAGAAGAAGATCACAAGGTTTTCTCTGACGGATTACGATACGATTGACGGAATCCAAAAAGCAAGGATGCTTAGCAGAGATCGGATCACATTTATTTCCGGGATTGAATTTACATGCCAGGAGAAGACTCTGGATGCGGTTTCTCTGCCATTTTCCATTCATCTGCTCGGCTATGGCTTTGATGAGAATGATCCGGATCTGATCAAAGCACTGGAGGCGCGAAAACAGAGGGTTCTGGAAGTGTTTGAGTCTTTGTTGAATGCCGCTAATATTTCAATAGAGCAGGCAATCCGATTGATTCATAAAGCCGGGGGACGTGCTGTGTGGGCACATCCCCTCTTTGTTTATCGCAATTTTGAAAAACGAAAACTGGAAAAAGAAGAAATTCAGGTGATTCTGCAATATTTAAAAACGTGCGGTCTGGACGGAATAGAAGCAAATTATTCAGCATTTGATTCTTCTGAAAAAGAATGGATATATAGGGTGGCGCAGGATGCAAAGTTATTTTGTACATCCGGCAGCGATTTCCATGGATCCAAGGGAAGGGACTTCATGGGAATGAAAGTATTGCATGAAGATTGGATCGGGTAAAAAGACATATTAAAAAAAGTTGATATGTATATTGACAAAAGATGCATTCAGAGGTATGATACACATATCAAAAATATTTGATGTAAGGTGAAGGGTATGGATGATTATTCAAAAGATGTAAAGATTTTCAAAGCACTTTGTGATGAAAAACGACTGGCGATTTTAAACCATTTGAAAAGCGGTGAAAAGTGCGCCTGTGTTTTAATTGAGTATATGAATATCGGACAGTCCGCTTTATCCTATCACATGAAAATACTTTGCGAGTCAGGGCTGGTAGTCAGCAGGCAAGAAGGAAAATGGACACATTACAGTCTCAGTAAAAGTGGAAGTGAGTATGCTTCCAGACGTCTGTTGGAACTGACAACACCAGAAAGTGAAAAGCAGTCAAAATGCTGTTGATAGAGGTCATCTTCGGATGGCTTTTATAAAACCTCAATACATCAAAAAAAGTTGATATATCAAAGAAGAGGAGTGATCTTTTGGAATTTTTAAATACAATCTGGATATTTTTTCAGGATCAGATACTGGGGATGAAGTGGCTGAATCTGTTGATCGGCGATGTATTATCTGTGGCAGGTGTGGATATCGGCGGCCGCCTGGGCGGAAGTATTCAATTTTTTCTGTATGACGTGGTCAAAATTACAATTTTGTTATGCTTGTTGATTTTTATGATTTCATATATCCAGAGTTATTTTCTACCGGAAAGAAGTAAGAAGATTTTAGGAAAATTTGACGGAATAGGAGCAAATGTGATATCCGCTTTACTGGGAACAGTTACTCCTTTTTGTTCCTGTTCTTCCATTCCGTTGTTTATCGGATTTACAAGTGCCGGATTGCCATTGGGAGTTACCTTTTCGTTCTTGATCTCTTCTCCTATGGTTGATCTGGGAAGTCTTGTATTGCTGATGAGTATTTTTGGAGCGAAAGTTGCAGCGGCTTATGTTATTCTCGGGCTGATCATTGCGGTTATCGGCGGGACATTGATTGAAAAACTGCATATGGAAAAATATGTAGAGGATTTTGTAAAAAATGCAAGAAGTGTTGATATCAGTTCACCGACATTAACCAAAAAAGACAGGGTACAATATGCCAAAAAGCAGGTGATAGGAACTTTTAAAAAAGTATTTTCATACATTCTGATTGGGGTAGGAATAGGAGCAGTGATCCATAACTGGATTCCGGAAAGTTGGATCGAGAGTGTTTTGGGAAGTCGGAATCCTTTTGGTGTGATTTTGGCAACGCTGGTTGGAATCCCGATGTATGCGGATATATTCGGTACAATCCCTGTTGCAGAAGCTTTGTTATCAAAAGGTGCAGAGCTGGGAACAATTTTATCATTTATGATGGCAGTAACAACATTAAGTCTGCCGTCTTTGATCATGCTGAAAAAAGCTGTAAAACCAAAATTACTGGTATTATTTATTGGGATATGCACGGCAGGGATTATCATTGTCGGTTATACTTTTAATATCTTCAGCGCAGTATTTATTTAAAGGAGAACGTGAATTATGGAATTATTTGAAAAAAAGGAAGAATGAATTAAAAAGAATATTGGAAGAGAAGGAGGCGTAACAGATATGGATAAAATGAAAGTGGCTTTTATATGTGTTCACAACCCATGTCGCAGTCAGATTGCGGAAGCGCTTGGTAAATATCTTGCAAGTGATGTCTTTGAAAGTTATTCTGCCGGAACAGAAACGAAACCGCAGATCAATCAGGATGCAGTTCGCTTAATGAAGGAAATATACCAGATTGATATGGAAGAAACACAGTACTCAAAGCTGTTGTTAGATATCCCTCCTGTAGATATTGTGATCACAATGGGATGCAATGTGAACTGCCCGACTGTTTCATGCAGGCACAGGGAGGATTGGGGATTAGAGGATCCTACTGGAAAAAGCAATGAAGAATTCCAGAAGACAATAAAACTCATTGATTCAAAAATTCTGGATTTAGCGAATAGAATTAAGGTTGATTTTATCACGCAAAGTGTCGTCTGAATCCATTGTTTCGTCTGTCTGCTGTAATACAGCAGCATCTGCGTTACTCGGTGTAGGAGGCGGATTTGCATTCTGCTATATTTTAAGCTTCATTCCGAAAATAAAAGAGGCACTCCCGATCCATTTGCTGGATGGGGTACCTCTGCTTGCGGGAAGTGTTGATATCAAGGACTATTTTGCGGCGATTGCAGTCACACTGCTTGTTGGTATCGTGAATCTTGCAGCAGCTGTTTTCATATTTAACAAAAGAGACCTGTAAGGATTTAAACCTTCGTCAGAGAGAAGATGAACTCTGTGCCAACGCCCTCTGTGCTGATGACATTGATATGTTCATCGTGAGCCTGAATGGCCTCTTTGACGATGGCAAGTCCGAGGCCGGTTCCTTTTTTATCCTTTCCGCGGGACAGGTCGGACTTGTAAAAGCGTTCCCAGATTTTATTCAGTTCTTTTTTTGGAATTCCCATTCCGGTATCCTTGACAGAAACAAAAACCTTCTCATTCTTTTCGGTGACCTCAATCGTGATCGAAGAGTCGTTTCCGCTGAATTTGATCGCATTATCAATGAGATTGTAAAGAACCTGCTGAATCTTCCGTCGGTCTGCATACACGAGAATATTGCCTGCCAGAAGCAGAAGCTCAATGGAAATCCGTTTGCTTGTGCAGGTGCCTTCGAAAGAGGCGGCAGTGTTCTTGATCATCTGCTGGATATCAAACTCTGTCTTGTCCAGGATCATTTCATTCCGGTCAAACTCGTTGAGTGTCAAAAGATCCTGTGTCAGATCTGTCAGACGTTCCGTCTCAAAGAGAATGATATTCAAATATTTCTGATGCAACTGGGGCGGAATCGTGCCGTCAGTCATCGCCTGCACATAGCCTTTGATCGAGGTGAGCGGAGAACGGAAGTCGTGAGAGACATTCGCTACAATCTTTTTCTGGTATTCCTCCATATCCTTCAGCTGTGAGGACATGTAATTCAGAGAAGCAGAAAGATATCCCATCTCGTCGTGCGTTGTTACAGGAATCTCATAGGTCAGATTTCCGGATGCATACTGAGTTGCCGCTTCTGTAATCTGTCTCAGTGGACGGAATACAAAAAATTCAAACCCAATCAGAAAGAGAAAGGACAGCAGATAGATCACGGCCATCGTAATGTATACCGGCAGGATCAGAGAATGGCATGTCTGCTTCAGGCTTTCGATCGGACGATGGATCAAAAGATAGCCCTGCACGGAAAAATCCTGGGTGACAGGTGCCATGACAGTGATTACATCTTCCTCAAAGTATCCATGATAATTTCCGGAGATAAACTGATTGTTTCCAATCTCGGCAGGGTCGAATTCCAGGATCTGTTCCGGGGCTTCGATTCCATCCAGAGGGGCAGAAGTAATCAGTGTGCCGTCTGTTTTGACAAACCAGACGGACGCGTTCAGATACAGCTGCATGGCCTGCAGCTGAGAATGAACAGACCAGGCTGAAAGATCATTTGAAAAGTATGAGGGCAGGTAGGAGGTCGCAGTCTGATTTGCAATCCGGTACATATTTTGTGAGGAATCCTGTTCCAGTTTATTGAGCAGAAGCTGATTCGACAAGAGGGATACCGTGAAAATACTGAGAAATCCAAAGATAATATACAGCATGATAAATTTTAAACGCAGTGTACTTTTCATAGTATCCATCCTTTTTTGTTTATTTTACTTCGAATTTGTAACCGATTCCCCATACGGTGCTCAGTCCCCAGCCCGGATGATCTTTGATCTTTTCGCGGAGACGTTTGATATGAACATCTACTGTGCGGGTGTCGCCGATGTATTCATAGCCCCAGATCTGATCCAAAAGCTGTTCTCTTGTAAATACCTGATTTGGAGAAGCAGCCAGAAAGTATAAAAGCTCCAGTTCTTTTGGAGGCATGTCAACGTTCTGGCCGTCGCACAGTACGGAATAGTTTGTAAGATTGATGGTAAGTCCGTCGTACTCGACACATTTTACCTTTTCTGCGGCAGGTGCTTCCGGCTTGACCGGCTGATAACGGCGCAGGACAGCACGCACTCGTGCTACCATCTCTTTGGAGTCAAACGGCTTCATGATATAGTCATCTGCCCCCAGCTCCAGTCCCAGTACTTTGTCAAATACTTCTCCTTTTGCAGAGAGCATGATGATCGGTACCTGTGATTTGGCGCGCAGTTCCCGGCAGACTTGATAGCCGTCGATTCCCGGAAGCATCAGATCCAGAAGAACAAGGTTTGGCTGATATGTCTCAAAGGCAGACAGCGCATCCTCCCCGTTTGACACAATTTTCGTATCAAAGCACTCTTTCATCAGATAGAGCGAGATCAGTTCTGCGATATTCTCATCATCGTCCACAATTAAAATTTTCTGTTTTGCAATCATAAATACTCCTCTCTTATAACCCCGTTTATTTTAACTCCACGATCGTGACGCCGGCGTCTCCTTCTCCGAATTCCCCGAGACGGTAGGACTTAACATGCTTCTGACGGCGCAGGAATTCGTGAATTCCTTTTCGGAGTGCTCCCGTTCCTTTTCCGTGTACTACCCGCACTGTGCTTAAATGGGACAGCAGAGCATCATCCAGATATTTGTCCAGCTCAGAAACTGCTTCGTCTACAGTCTTTCCAAGCAGATTGATTTCAGGGCTCACGGACAGAGATTTGCTCATTTTCAGCTTGCCTTTTGACGTACGTTTGAATGATTTTGGTGCATAAGGATTCGCCTCTTCGATAATCTCCAGATCTGAAATGTGAACCTGAGATCTTAAAATTCCCATCTGCACTGTCACATTGCCGCGGGAATCCGGAAGGGAACTGATGGTTCCGGTCAGATTCATGCTCAGTACTTTTACAGATTCTCCGAGTTTGAAATCAGTTGGTTTGTATTCCTTTTTCGGTTTCTGTACTTTCAAAGATGAAGATGCGGTATTTTCCTTCATCTTCTTGCGCAGACGTTCTCTTTCTTTTTCCATTTCGGCGGCTGAAATATTTTCTTTTCCGAATTTGCGGAAATTTTTAATCGTCTCATCAGCCACATCTTTGGCATCGCGCAGGATTGTATTTGCCTTTTCGCGGGCTTCGGCAAGAATCCGCTCTCTTTGTTCCTCGATGCGTTCTTGTTTTTGCTGCGCTTGACTTTTCAGTGCTTCGATTTCTTTTTTATATGCTGCAATCTCTTCCTGTTCTTTTTCGATCGTGCGTTTGCTTGTCTCCAGATCTGAGATCAGATCCTCAAATGAGACATCCTGTTCGGAAAGTCTGGTTTTGGCATCTTCGATGATATAATCCGGAAGGCCGAGCTTACCGGAAATCGCAAATGCATTACTCTTTCCCGGGATTCCGATCAGGAGGCGGTAGGTCGGGCGCAGACTTTCTACGTCAAACTCACAGCAGGCATTCTCAACTCCGGGAGTGGAAAGTGCGTAGACCTTTAATTCACTGTAATGAGTGGTAGCCATGGTGCGGATTCCACGTCCGTGCAGGTAGGAGAGAATGGCGATGGCCAGTGCGGCTCCTTCGGTAGGATCCGTTCCGGCTCCAAGCTCATCAAACAGAACCAGAGAATTCTCATCTACATCATGCAGGAAAGAGACAATATTTGTCATATGAGAAGAGAAGGTACTCAAGCTCTGCTCAATGCTCTGCTCATCTCCGATATCTGCATAGACCTGTTTAAACACTGCCAGTTCAGAACGGTCTCTGGCAGGAATGTGAAGGCCGGACTGTCCCATCAGGGTAAAAAGTCCTACGGTTTTTAAAGATACCGTCTTTCCGCCGGTATTTGGTCCTGTAATGATCAGAAGAGAAAAATCGTCTCCCAGAGAAACCGTGATCGGAACTACTTTTTTTGGATCCAGAAGAGGATGTCTTCCCTCACGGATGTGAATGCGTCCATCTGTGTTGAGGATCGGGCGGCTGGCATTCATAGAAAGTGCCAGTGCACCGCGGGCAAAGATAAAATCAAGATCCGTCAGAATACGGTAATCCGTGCGGATCTCTTCAATATACTGCGCGGTCTCTTCGCTGAGACGGGCGAGAATGACCTGAATTTCTTCCTGTTCTTTCGCATACAGTTCTTTGAGGTCGTTGTTCAGTTTTACGACTGCCATCGGCTCGATAAACAGTGTAGAACCGGTGGAGGACTGATCGTGGATCATCCCGTTGACCTGACTGCGGTACTCGGCTTTGACCGGAACACAATAGCGGTCCCCGCGCATGGTGATGATCGGATCCTGCAGATAGGTGCGCAGAGAACCGTTCACCAGATTTGTCAGAGTTGCATGAACTTTATCGTTGATGTGTCCGATGCTACGGCGGATATTCTTTAATGTGCTGCTGGCATCATCGCTGATCTCGTCCTCTCCCTGAATACAGCGCTCGATCTCGGCAGTCAGAGGAAACAGAGGTTCCAGCTGTTCAAAATAGACATCCAGGCAGTCACAAAGCTCTTCCTGTGTGTCGTGACGTCCGTAAGCCTTTACTTTTCCGGCATTTTGTAAAACTTTGCAGATGCGAAGAAGCTCTCCGCATCCAAGTGCACCGCCGATCTCCAGACGTTTTAAAGACTCTCCGATGGGGAATGCATTGCCAAAAGAGATGCGTCCCTTTTTGACGATCCGTGTAAATGCCGCTTCGGTCTGCTCCTGTGCAGTGTTGATCTTTTCCGGATCGGTCATCGGTTTCAGCTTGCGGCAAAGCTGTTTTCCGCGCATGGAAGAAGCCTGTTCCTCCAAAAGCGCAGTGATTTTATAATATTCTAATTTTGTCAATGTTTTTTGATTCATATTCTTTCACCTTTTATAATTCGAACTCACAGCTATATTTTACCTTATTTGTGGGGGAATGAAAAGGATAAATATTGAACAATCCGGGGGAATCGGTTATACTATACAGCAGAGGAGATTAGCAATTATGCCGTGGAATGAAGACCCAAAAGAAAAGTCCCCCAAAGACTTGAATGAAGAGCAAAAAGAGGATAGTTTTTCTTTTCTGCAGGAGACGATCAAGCCGGAACCGATCACCGGAAAACAGGTGAGAAAACAGCTTCTGAAACTGGCTGTTTACGGAATCGTGGTAGGTGCGTTTGCCTGTCTGGGTTTCTATGCCCTGAATCCGTGGGTACAGAACTTATTTCCGGGATCTCCGAAAACTGTGACCATTCCGGAAGACAGTGAAGAGACGCATCCGGAAGAAGACGAGGCGCAGGAGCAGGATTCGCAGGAGAAAAATCTGAGAGCAGAAGATTATGAAGCCATGATGCAGAGTGTTTACCAGATTGCAGCAGAGGCCGCAAAAAGTGTGGTCACGGTCAGGGGTGAGCAGGATGCGGCGAATCTTACAAAGGATGTAAATGATGAAGATATGGGATGTACAGGGCTGATCGCAGCAGACAATGGACAGGAGCTTTTGATCCTCAGCAACAATTCTGTCTGCGGGGAATCCACTGTCTGGAATGTGCAGTTTTCAGATGGCAGCACCTGTGAAGCATCGCTGAAAAAGCAGGATAAAAACAGTCATCTGGCGGTGTTTGGTGTCAGAAGAAACCTGATTTCTGAAAGCACGTGGGATGAGATAAAAACAGCGGCTCTCGGAAATTCAAATATAGTGGCAGAGGGAGATCCGGTGATCGCCCTTGGAGATACATTTGGATATTCAGATGGAACAGGATATGGTATGATCAGTTCTAATGCACACGAAAAAGCAATTCCGGATCATACATTCAGCGTTCTGGCGACAGATATTCCGTCAGCGGATTTTAGTTCCGGTGTTCTGTGTAATCTGGACGGGGAGATCATCGGGCTCATTGATTCCGAGATCTGGACAGAGAATCAGGGTCATACTGCCAATGCATATGGGATTTCTGATTTAAAACCGATCATGGAACTGCTTTTAAACAGTCAGTCGGTTCCCTATGCAGGGATTTACGGAGTGACGGTCAGCAGTGATATTTCGGAATCAAAGCAGGTGCCGTCCGGAGTGTATGTGACCCAGATACAGGCGAACTCTCCGGCAATGGCAGCGGGAATCCAGAGCGGTGATGTAATCCAGTTTGTGGACGGCGAGGAGATTGCCTCTATGGCTCAGTATGAAAAGGTACTCCAGAAGTGTAAAGCGGGAGATACGATCCGGATTCAGGGAAAACGTCTCGGTGCAGGAGGATACGTGGAGATTTCGTTTCAGCTGGTACTTGACAGCCGTGAGTAAAGAATAGCAAAAATAGAGAGGAAACAAAATTATTATGAGATATATCAAGGATTTACATGAAGGCGAGACAATCAGGAATGTATACCTGTGTAAAGGAAAACGTTCCGCGGAGACAAGAAACGGAAAGCCTTATGACAATCTGATTTTACAGGATAAGACGGGAACACTGGATGGAAAAGTATGGGATCCGAATTCTCAGGGGATCGCAGAGTATGATGAGAAGGATTTCATCGAAGTATTTGGTGATGTGACAAGTTATAACGGAAGTCTGCAGATGAACATCCGTCAGATCAGAAAAGCAGAAGAGGGTGAATACAATCCGGCGGATTATATGCCGACTTCTGAGAAGAGTGTGGACAGTATGTATGAAGAACTGCTTGGATTTATCCGTGGAATTTCCAACACGTGGCTGCGTCAGCTGCTGGAATATTACTTTGTGAAAGATGAGGAGTTTATCCGCGTGTTTAAAGGACATTCTGCGGCAAAAACAGTTCATCACGGATTTGCAGGAGGACTTCTGGAGCATACGTTAAGTGTTGTGAAGATGTGTCGGTATTTTGCGGACACCTATGAAATCTTGAACAGAGATCTTCTTTATACGGCGGCAATGTGCCACGATATTGGAAAGACAAAAGAGCTTTCTGCATTTCCGGATAATGATTATACGGATGACGGACAGCTTCTGGGGCACATCATCATTGGTGTTGAGATGATGAATGATGCGATAAGAGAGATTCCGGGATTTCCGGAAAAACTGGGAAGTGAATTGAAGCATTGTATTATTTCCCATCATGGGGAGCTGGAGTATGGTTCTCCGAAAAAGCCGGCCCTCGCAGAGGCGATGGCATTGAATCTGGCAGATAATGCAGATGCCAAGATGCAGACTCTGACGGAGATCTTTAAAAATAAACCGGGAAATGACTGGCTGGGTTACAACCGGATGTTTGAGACCAACCTGAGAAGAAGTTCCATTTAGAGACAGAGAAACAAAAGAGGGTGACCAAAAGAAATTTTGTGCGCCCTCTTTTTTCAGATAAAGGAGAAAAACAGATGCAGAAGAATGATGTAGTAAAGGTGACGATTGAAGATATCGGAGTGAACGGGGAAGGAATCGGAAAAATTGACGGCTATACGCTGTTTATCAAGGATGCGGTCATCGGTGATGTGGTGGAAGCAAAAATTATGAAAGCCAAGAAAAATTATGGATATGCGAGAATGATACAGATTATCGAACCGTCCAAAGACAGAGTGGAGCCGAAGTGTAAATTCGCAAGACAGTGCGGAGGATGTCAGATTCAGCAGATTTCCTATGAGAAGCAGCTGGAGTTTAAAAACAGAAAAGTGTTGGGAAATCTGGAGAGGATCGGCGGCTTTTCGCCAGAACTGCTGGAAAAAATTGCAGATCCGATCGTGGGAATGGAAATCCCATTTCACTACAGAAATAAGGCGCAGTTCCCGTTTGGAAAAGATAAAAATGGAGTGACAGTGACAGGGTTTTATGCAGGCCGTACTCACGATATTATTGCAAATACAGACTGTGCACTGGGAGTAGAGCAGAATCAGGAGATTCTGGAAACCATCCTGTCATTTATGGAGCAATATCAGATGGAGCCATATGATGAAAAAACAGGGAAAGGCTTACTTCGTCATGTCCTGATCCGGTATGGCTTTACAACCAAAGAGATTATGGTCTGTCTTGTCATCAACGCAAAAAAAATCCCTCATTGTGAAAAACTGGTTGAATTACTGCAGAAAATCGAAGGAATGACCAGTATCACAATCAGTGTGAATCAGAAAAACACCAATGTGATCATGGGAGATTCTTATGAAGTGCTGTGGGGACAGGCATTTATTACAGATTATATCGGTGAAATCAAATATCAGATCTCTCCGCTGTCCTTTTTCCAGGTCAATCCGGTGCAGACAGAGAAGTTGTACGGACTTGCACTGGAGTATGCAGACTTAAAAGGAGATGAGACGGTCTGGGATCTCTACTGTGGAATCGGAACGATATCCCTGTTTCTGGCGCAGAATGCGAAACAAGTCTACGGTGTGGAGATCATTCCTCAGGCCATCGAGGACGCCAGAAAAAATGCGCAGATCAACGGAATCGAGAATGCAAAGTTTTATGTTGGAAAAGCAGAAGAGGTTCTGCCGGGATATTATGCAGATTATGCTAAGGCACATCCGGGAGAACAGGCCCACGCTGACGTGATCGTGGTGGATCCGCCGCGGAAAGGCTGCGAGGAATCTCTGCTTGAGACTATGGTGCAGATGCAGCCGGAGCGGATTGTGTACGTGAGCTGTGATTCTGCCACACTGGCACGGGATCTGAAGTATCTGTGTGGGAATGGGTATGAACTTGTGAAAGTAAGGGCGGTTGATCAGTTTTCGCAGACGGTGCATATAGAGACGGTAGTACTGCTTTCCCACAAAAAGCCAGACAGTCATATCAACGTAAAAGTCGAGTTTGGCGAGGGCGAGGGTAAAGTTCCGTTAAAAGCAATCGCTGAAAGAGCAGAAGCCTATAAGCCGAAAGAGCGAGTCACCTACAAAATGATAAAAGAGTACATAGAAGCAAAATATGGCTTCAAAGTACATACTGCATATATTGCAGAGGTTAAGAGAGATTTGGGTTTGCCGATGTATGATGCCCCCAATGCGGTAGAGGAATTGAAACAGCCGAGAAAACATCCGACAGCGGAGAAAGTGGAAGCGATAAAGGATGCATTGAAGCATTTTGAGGTAATCTAAACAGATAAGCGTATCATTAGAAATAGTGGTACGCTTATTTTTTTCGCTCTAATTTGCACCTTTGAGATTTTTGATGTCCTTTCATATAATGAAGCCAGAAACGGAGGTGCTGTTTATGAGAGAGCAAACATATCACATATATCTGGATAGCCACCAAAAGACAACCTTGTTGCAAAGCCTTGTGGAGCTTAAAAATCAGCTCATACAGCAAGGCAGATATGCAGACTGCGTTGACGAACTTATATTTAAGGTCGCAAACGCACCTGTCAAGAAGCTGAGAATTGAATATGTATAAAGTACAAATCATCTGAGCCGCTTATTCTTAACTTACTAAGAGTAGGCGGCTTTTTTGCGTTCTGCTTTCTCTGCTACTCTTACATAGCCGCCTTGACAAAGCGGCTAAATCTATGCGAAAGGAGGACGCACAAATGTCAAATTACAAAGTAATTGCTCTGACCAATCAGAAAGGCGGTGTCGGCAAGACAACAACGGCGGTCAATCTGGGCGTGAGCTTGGCACAGCAGGGAAAGAAAGTCCTGCTTGTCGATGCGGATGCACAGGCTAACCTTACAATGTCGCTTGGCTATCCACGACCAGATGATTTACCCATCTCCCTTGCCACCATTATGCAGGACATCATTGACGATAATCCCATAGATGTTCAGAACGGTATCCTGCACCACGGTGAGGGCGTTGACTTGTTACCCTCTAACATTGAGCTGTCTGGTCTGGAAGTAAGGCTTATTAACGCTATCAGCCGTGAGCGTGTCCTAAAGACCTGTATTAACGAGGTCAAAAAGAATTATGATTATGTGCTTATCGACTGTATGCCGAGCTTGGGGATGTTGACAATCAACGCATTAGCGGCGGCTGACAGCGTGATTATCCCCACGCAGCCGCATTATCTTTCAGCGAAAGGTCTGGAGCTGTTGCTACGCTCCGTGTCAAAAGTCAGGCGGCAAATCAATCCCCACCTGCGGATTGACGGTATCTTAATGACGATGGTAATGCCACGCACCAACATTTCTAAGGAAGTGACAGCATTGGTAAAGAGTGCATACGGTCAGAACATCAAAGTCTTTGATGCCCAGATACCGCACTCTATCCGTGCAGTTGAAGCCACGGCGGAGGGAAAAAGCATTTTCTCTTACGACAAAAGCGGAAAGGTTGCCGCAGCCTATGAGCAGTTCGGAAAGGAGGTGGCAGACATTGGCGAGAGGCAAAGAAACAAAAATCGAGCTGACCGCTTACGATGACCTGTTTGAAACAGACCAGAGCCGTGAAGAAGCGAGATTAAGCAAGATAAGGGATATTCCCATTTCTGAAATTGACGAGTTTCCAGACCACCCGTTTAAGGTTTTCATAGACGAGGATATGGAGCAGCTTGTCGATAGTATTAAACGAAATGGTGTAATGACCCCTGCTACTGTTCGGCTCAAAGAGGACGGACGGTATGAGCTTATCAGCGGACACAGGCGAAAAAAGGCGTGTGAGCTTGCAGGACTGGAAACGCTGAAATGCGAGGTTAAGGATTTGAGCCGTGATGAAGCCATTATTGTAATGGTGGAGAGCAACTTGCAGAGGTCAACGATTCTACCGAGTGAGAAAGCCTTTGCCTACAAAATGCGACTTGAAGCAATGAAGCGGCAAGCAGGCAGACCCCCGAAAGAAAATTCGTCCCCAATGGGGACACATTTACGGAGTGACGCAGAGCTTGCTGAAAAGGTCGGAGAAAGCCGAAACCAAATTCAACGCTATATCCGCCTTACCGAGCTTGTTCCCGAAATCTTGCAAATGGTTGATGACAGGCAGATTGCTTTTCGTCCTGCGGTGGAAATTTCTTATCTGCCCGAAGAACAGCAATACACTCTGCTTCAAGCTATGGAGTACAGCGATGCTACCCCGTCACTTGCACAGGCTATCAAAATGAAGAAGTTTATGCAGGATGATAAGCTCACGGACGAGGTTATCCAGTCCATTATGGAGGAGGAAAAACCAAACCAGAGGGAGAAGCCTGCCTTCCGTGATGAACGGATAACCAAGCTCATCCCCAAGTCTGTTCCCAGAGGGCAGGAATCGGACTTTGTTGTGAAAGCGTTGGAGTTTTATAACCGCCATTTGCAGCGGAGCAAAGACCGTGAACGATAGCCACACACCGAGGGCGAGGTCTGCCTGTTTGCGGTGGATAGCCATATTTTCGGCTTCCCCCTCTCCACACCTCTCCCCCTAATTACTACCAGTAACTATCCGAAAAAAGAAAATATATGAGCTGCCAACAGGCGGCTTTTTTCGGTTGGTAAGGAAAATTCAACTCAACAATAACAGGAGGTAAACGATGAAATTTCGTAGATTATTCAAAAAGGCTGCGGCTGCTCTTATGGCTGCGGTCACGGCATTGTCCGTCCTGCCTGCACAGGCGGCGTTTGCTGCGGGCGATATAGGCACGATTTCTTTTACCCACACCTATGACAGTAGCGGCAATGCGATGAGATACAATTCAAGTGCTGTCTTTGACGGCTATACCGCAGGCGGTACGGGAAAATACAAATACCGTATGTTTGTGGACGGAGAAAATGCGTTCTGTATTCAGCCGGGCGTACCGCTGAAAACGGGAAACACCTTGAAAAAGGCTTCCTCAGACACTTGGAATGCCCTTTCTGCAAACCAGAAAAAGGCGGTTGGACTTGCCCTGCTCTATGGGTATCAGGGCAACCGCAGTCATCTGTCGGGCAGTGATGATGAAAAGTGGCTTGCGACACAGACTCTTGTATGGGAGTTTGTAACAGGCTGCCGTGAAGCCACAGGCTCCTATCAGCAGAACAGCAAAAAGGCGTACAGCCTGCATTTCGGCTCAAATTATCCGAACAGCGGAGCAAAGGCTGTCTATGACCAGATTGTTTCGCTGATGAGTGAGCATAACACCATTCCGAGCTTTATGTCGGGCGGTAAAAATGATATTACCAAAGAGCTTGCCTATAAGGACGGAAAGTACAGTATCACGCTGACCGATAAAAACGGTGTCCTTTCCGATTACAGCTTTTCAAGCTCTGACGGAAATGTAAAGGTGTCAAGGTCTGGCGATAAGCTGACCATCAGCTCTGCCGCTGCCGTTTCTGGCTCTGTTCGTATCACGGCAAAGAGAAACGATGTGCCGACAGTCAGCGACAGTGCAAAGATGATTGCTTACGGCGACCCGAACTTGCAGGATTTGGTAACAGGCGTTGAGAACGCCGATACGGTTGCCGCATATCTCAACATTGAAACGCCGACAGGCACGATTGCCCTGAAAAAGACTTCCGAGGACGGCGTTGTCGGCGGTATTCAGTTTAATATCAAGGGCGATAACTTCAACAAGACCGTAACGACAGACAAAGACGGAAATATTACCGTGGAGGGCTTATTCCCTGCCACCTATACCATTACCGAACAGTCCATTGACCGTTACGAACCGCAGAAATCCCAGACTGTAACCCTTATTGGTGGAAAAACGACCACGGTAAACTTCAACAACACCTTGAAGCGTGGCTCTCTGGAGGTTATCAAAAATTCCGAGGACAATCTGGTAGAGGGTGTGAAGTTCCACCTTTACGGAACATCTTTAAGCGGCTTGCCTGTTGACGAATATGCCGTGACCGACGCAAAGGGCGTGGCGAAATTCTCTGATGTCCTTATCAGCGGAGATACGCCGTATGTGGTTGAGGAAGTGGATACGGCTATCCGCTATGTCGTTCCTGCTTCCCAGACAGCACCGATTGAATGGGAAAAGGTAACGAGCCGTACTTTTGTCAATGTACTCAAAAAGTTCAATGTGACCGTGACAAAATCCGATGTGGAAACGGGAACGGAACAGGGCGACGCTTCTCTTGCAGGTGCGGTTTACGGCATTTACAAGGGCGAAGAACTGATTGACACCTACACCACAGACAACAACGGTCAGTTTACCACAGAGTATTATGTCTGCGATGATGACTGGACTATCCGAGAAATCAGCCCGTCCGAGGGATATTTGCTTGACCCGACCATCCACAAGGTAGGAGCAGAGCCAGAGCTTTATACCGTGGAATATAACTCTACCGCCAATGATGTAAATGAGCAGGTTATCAAAGGCAATATCGCTATTATCAAGCACACCGATGACGGTGAAACCCAGATTGAAACGCCCGAAGTCGGGGCTACCTTTGAGGTCTATCTGAAATCGGCAGGAAGCTTTGAAAATGCAAAGGAAACCGAGCGTGATGTCCTCACTTGCGATGAGAACGGCTTTGCCCAGACAAAGGATATGCCTTACGGTATCTACACCGTCCACCAGACCTCTGGTTGGGATGGGCGTGAGCTGATGAAGGACTTTGATGTGTTTATCAGTGCCGACGGTCAGACCTACCGTTTCCTAATCAACAACGCCAACTTTGAAAGCTATATCAAGATTGTCAAGAAAGATGCGGAAACAGGCAACACCATTCCGTATGCAGGTGCAGGCTTTCAGCTTTATGACCCGAATGGAAACCTCATCACAATGACATTCACTTACCCCGAAGTAACGACCATCGACACCTTTTATACCACAGCAGACGGTTATCTCATCACGCCGCAGACTTTGGAATACGGCAAGGGCTATTCTCTTGTAGAGGTGCAAGCTCCGTATGGCTATGTCTTAGATTCCGAGCCTGTCTATTTTGATGTGGAGCAATCCGATTCCACCGAAGAAAGCGGCATTACTGTCATTGAGGTGGTACGCTCCAATCTGGCACAGAAAGGCACGATTACTGTTTCCAAATCTGGCGAGGTGTTCAGCTCCGTATCCGAGAATAACGGTCTGTATCAGCCGATTTTTGCAGTAAGCGGTCTTGAGGGTGCAGTTTATGAGATTACCGCAGCCGAGGATATTTACACTTTGGACGGAACGCTCCGAGCTTCCAAAGGCGAGGTTGTGGATACCGTTACCACAGGTGCAGACGGTACGGCAAAATCAAAGGAATTGTACCTCGGAAAATATGAGATCAAGGAAATCACAGCTCCGTTTGGAATGGTGCTGAATGATGAAATCCACTCTGTCGAGCTTGTTTATGCAGGTCAGAATGTGGCTGTTACCGAAACGGCAACGAGCTTCTACAATGAGCGTCAGCGTGTGGAAATCGACCTTACTAAGAGCCTTGATGTGGATAAAGATTACGATGTCGGCAGCAATGGGGAAATCTTTGATGTAACCTTTGGCTTGTATGCGGAAAAGGATATTGTTGCCGCAGACGGCACGGTAATCCCTGCCGACGGCTTGATTGAGATTATTTCCTTTGACGAGAACGGCTATGGCAAGGTGGCAACCGATTTACCGTTTGGCAGCTACTATGTCAGAGAAATCTCCACGAACTCCGCATATATCATCAGTGACCAGAAATACCCTGTAACCTTTGAATATGCAGGACAGGACACCACAACCGTTCACATCACAGCAAATGAGGGCGAAGCCATTGAGAACAAACTCATTTACGGCTCTGTCAGCGGTAAGAAATCAGACGAGGACGGCAAGGTGTTAGGCGGTGCGGTCATCGGTATCTTTAAATCAGGCACAGAAGAATTTACAAAAGAAAATGCCATCCAGACTACCACATCAAAAGATGACGGTAGTTTTTCTTTTGCCAAAGTGCCGTATGGAACTTGGATAATCCGTGAAATCGAAAGTCCGAAAGGCTTTGTACTCTCCGAAGAAGAAATCGCTGTTACTATCGGCAAGGTGGACGAGGTTGTAGAAATCGAGCTTGTCAACTACTTCATTCAGGGCAACATTGAGCTGACAAAGGTGGATAAGGATTATCCAGACAACAAGCTCTCTGGTGCTGTCTTTGAGGTATTTGCCGATACCAACAAAAACGGCGAATTTGATAAGGACGATGAGCTGATTGGCGAAATGAGTGAGATTGACGGTGGCATTTACCAGATGAAAGAACTCCGATACGGTAAATATTTCGTCCGTGAGAAAACTGCACCGACAGGCTTTGTCCTTGATGAAAAGGTCTATACCGTATCCATTGAGGAGGACGGTAAGACCTATGTGGTGGAAAATGAAGCAGGAAAAGGCTTTGTGAACGCCGCACAGACAGGCTCATTAAAAATCGTCAAAACATCTTCCGACGGCAAGGTTGAGGGCTTCTCTTTCCGAGTAACAGGCGTGAACGGCTATGACAAGAACTTTACGACTGACCGAAACGGCGAAATCTTCGTTGAGGGCTTGAGAATTGGCGATTACACCGTATCCGAAGTAAACGACAAGGCTTCCGCAGGATATATTCTTCCTGCCGACAAACAGCTCACTATCAAGGTAGGGGCGACCACGATTGTCCAGATGCACAACGAGTTCAGAGATACCCCAAAAACGGGCGATGATTTTAACCCGTATCTCTGGGGCGGACTTGCGGCAGTATCCCTTATTGGTGCAGGCGTACTCGGCTTTGTGGGCTTTAAGAACAGAAAGAAAAAGGAGGATTAAGGAATGGATGCGAAAATGATTGTTGCCATAGTGCTTGTGGCATTTATTGTAGGCGGAGCAATCTGGCTGAATATCCGTAACCGTAAGAATAAGTAAAGTGTCTGGGGGCAGTCGAATAAGGCTGTCCCCCTTTCCATATATGGAGGTATGCGATGAGAAATCTCAAGACCATTGAGGGCAAGGTAAAAGCCATCCTGCAAAAAGACGAGGAAGCCAGAAACGATGATATGACCCTCTACCTCAAGGTGTGTAATGCCTGTCTGAAAGGCACAGGTGCAATGCCCTTTGCGGAGGTAATGTCGCAGTATAAATATCTGGGGCTGCCGAGCTTTGAGAGCGTGGGCAGGACAAGACGCAAGATTCAGGCACAGTTTCCAGAGCTTAGAGGAAACGCCCGTATGAAGAAGCTCCGTGCCGCAGGCGAGAAGGCTTATCGGAAGTATGCCAAAGAATGAGAGGTGCTTATGAACGAAGAAAAACGCATAAACGGCGGTTATGAAATTATCGAGAGCTGTACTATCGGGAGTAACGAGCTTGTCATCGGTCATAACCCAAAAGCTCCTAATCCGTATGTCTGTTGGTATTGTAAAAACGGCAAGGAATATTTCTGGGGCTATTACTGCAATGAGATGTCCTCTGCCAGAGAAAAGCTGAATGAACGGTATAAAACCGAGTGTAATATGCCGTACAATCAGCCCCAGAAAAAGCAAAGGCAGCGTGATGACCGTGAGCGATAAAAAGAAAATATATGACTGTACGACCTGTCCTTATCCCCGATACAAGGACGGGTCTATTATTTTCTGCGATGTCTGTATCAAAAAGATTTTAGACGAGCAGAACGAGAAAAAACGAAGAAAGGAGCAGCCAGATGGAGAATGAAGAAAAGCGTATGCTTGGCGATTATGAGGTCAGGCAGAGTATCCATATCGGCAAAAAAGAGGTTGTATTCGGTGTAAACGAAGCAGATAAATATCCCTTTATGGTCTGCTTCTGCACCTATGATAATCCGTTTTCCTTAGCGTGGGCAACAGAAGCGGTGGGTACGGACGATTATCTGGAAGCAATGCAGATATTTACTGACCGAGTGCAGGCACAGATTGAAGTCGTCAAAGAGGAACAATCCCGATTTGATTTTGATATGACCCCGTTTACCACAGAGGATTGTATTCCTGATAACCGAAATGAGAGCATTGTTGGCAAGGTGGTGGTTATCAATGCAGAGCTTAATCGCTATGAATATCAGCACTCCGCCTATCAGCTTGTATTGGTGGACGGCGGACACGGTGCGATTGGCGGCAGAGGTCAGGCGGTGTTTGGGACTTGCCTTGCAGACGGTAAACGAGCCAGATGGGAAAGGTACGATGTGCTTGGTGTTATCAAGCCAGAGAAAATGCCAGATTGGGCAAAGGAAGCCGTTGCTAAAATCAAGAAACAGGAAAAAGCAAAGAAGCCTAACAACAAGGAGGAACGCTGATATGGAAATACGAGCGATTGCACCGAATGAATGGAACTACACCTATTCCCAGAGTATGCAGATAACAGGACAGACAGGCAATATCGGTCATCTTCGTGGCGACTTTGGCTCTGGCGGTTATGGATTTTATACCACTTGGAACGACCACAGACCGCAATGGAAAACAGACGAATTTAAGACCGAGCTGGACGATGTTATCAACGCTCTGCGTTCTCCCGAATACGGGCTGTTACAAAACCGTCCTGCTATGAGCGAGTATGCAAGGCGTTTCCCCGATAGTGCCTTTAGGGGAAACTATTGTACTGAGTACGGTTTCCGAGTGGATACCGAAAAACACGCCTATTTGCTCCGCTGCAATCCCACAAAGGGCGACTATAATTTTTACTGCTATTGCTATGTCAAGGAATGGCTCGACAAGCATATCGGCAATGCAGAAAAAGGTATCCGTTTTATTGACTCTCATTACAAGGAGCTGTTTCGTATTCCAGACGGCGGCAAAATTCGTGTTACCTCTGCTTGGGGCGAAAAGTCGGAACACACCTGCCGTTATATCGACCAGTACCATACCGAAGTCGGCAATAACCTCTATCATATCTGCGAGTTTGCCGAGTGTATGGAAAAAAACGGTGCGACCTATGAGCCGATACCTGCCGAGCCGCAGGCGGTCAAAGCATCGAAGCATAAGAATTTAGAACGATAAGGAGGATTGAGAAAATGGCTGTAAATCAAAAAGCAATTAAGGTATTGAACAAGATTTTTGAAGCAGGCTTTACCGATGAAAAAGAGATTTCCGCTATGACAATGGACGATATTCTCTCTATGCAGGGTATCACGGTTGCCGACATCGGGCTTATCAATGACCTGCAAAAGAGTATTAAGGCGAACAAGGTCATTTCCTTTCTGGGTGGTGGTGCGGAATGAAAAATCACAGGTACAAAGATTTAAGACGATAAGGAGGTGTACGAAAATATGGTTGCGAAGTATCAGCTAATTACAGAACTGTATCAGCGTACAGGTTCTGTGGTTTCAAGAAATCCGCAGGCGTGGCAGAGCTTTTTATCCTCTGCCTGCCGAAATTATAAGTGCCGCTTTGATGAGCAGCTCTTGATTTTCGCTCAACGCCCCGACGCTACCGCTGTAACCACGCTTGAAACTTGGAACAGACAGTTTAAGCGTTGGGTAAACAAGGATAGCCGTGGAATAGCGGTGTTTGATACGAAAGGTCGCAGGAATACCCTCAAATATTACTTTGATATTTCCGATACCCACGAGGGATATTATAACAGCCGCCCTGTTCCGATATGGCAGATGAATGAGCAATACGAACAGGCGGTCATAGAACGACTCTCCGATAGGTTTGGAGATTTAGAGAGTGGCGATTTGGACGAAGCTCTTATGCAGACCGCTAAAAACGCCGTTGAGGACAATTTGCCCGATTATCTGGCACAGCTTAAAGAGTGTACGCAGGACAGCTTTTTAGAGGAACTTGACGACTTCAATGTTGAGGTTATCTATAAGCGGCTTGCGGTGAACAGCGTAGCTTTTATGCTGATGAGCCGTTGCGGTCTGGATGCAGGAGAGTATTTTGAAACCGAAGATTTTTCGGACATTATCAATTTTAATACCCCTGCCACGATAAACGCTATCGGACTTGCCACAAGCGATATTTCCGAAATGGTACTCCGAGAGATTTCCCAGACCGTCCGAAATGTGCAAATTGCAGAGAAAAACCAAAATCGCACCTTTGCATCAACAGTCCGAAATCAGTATGATAAGGGCAGAAAACAACCCGAAAGGAGCAACGATAATGAGCGAAATCACTTACACGAAACAGGGGGATTACCTTATTCCCGACCTAACATTACCGACAGAGCCAGAACTTCAGCTTGGCAGATACGCTATGATGCACAGGAATTATCTGGAGCAGAACAAGCGAGTGACTTATCTCAATCTGCTGACATCGGGCAAATTGAACGAACATCTCTACCAGACCGAACAGACCGCACTCCAGAGATTGGACCTTCTGACGAAGCAGCTCTCCGAGGAACAGGGCGTGACGGAGGAGCTGAAAGAGAAAGCACCGATGCAGTGGGTAGGAATGATGAACAATATCCGCAGTCAAGCGGAGGAGGTCATCTTGACCGAACTGATTTACAAGTAAGCATTGCCAACGAAGATGAGGTCAGAGCCAATCTCCCCACAGTGGATGAACAGATTGAAATGATGGTTGAAGCAGAGGAAGAAAAGTCCTCTGCTTTTTCCGTTTCACAGGAGGATATTGACTCTGTTCTGGTAAAGGGAAGCGGTTTTCAAGACGGCAAGTACCGTATTTATCGTCAGTTCTGGAAGCACGAGGATAGCAAGAAAAATATTGAATTTCTTAAAAAGGAATATGGTATCGGCGGCGGTACGCATTTCTATCCAGACGGTACACAGGGCGGTGCTTGGTTTAGTGGAAAAGGTATTGCCATAGAAAAGCACGGTTCATATACCGAACCCGATGTACTTCTCCCTTGGTCAAAGGTTGAAAAACGCTTGCGTGAGTTGATAGTGAAGAATAAATGCTATCTCAATCCAAAGGAGGAAGAACATTACGCCGACTATCTGGAAAAGGTTGAAGCTCCGCAATATGAGATTGACACCCAAAGGAAGATACGGCGACAGGTCTTTATTGACTCAAAGCGTGATTTGCCCCCTGCTGATAAACGAGATACCCTTGCTTTGCGTTTGTCCGATTTCATTCGTGACTTGGATAGATATGAGAAAGACTTGCTTGCCAATGTGGAACGCACAGACCTTGAAAATGTAACTGCCGAGCAAATGGAGCAGCATTTGTCTGACCCTGCCACCGTTCAACAGCTCATTGATTTTTTGAAATCCATACAATGGAAAACAAGTGATGTTTTCAGCCGCAGTAATGCGTGGAGCTTCGGACAGGAGCTTTTAGAGCTGCATCCCCTGCACTACCTCTATCACGAGGGCGATGTGGTGTATATTGATGCGTATCAGTATGAGATAATGACAATTTCCGAGGATAGCGTTTCTCTGCAAAATGTCGAGTTTCCTCTGTTCGGTAAAGAGTTTAGCCGTGGCGACCTTGAAGAAAAGCTGAAAGAAAACTCCGCAAACGACCATTTGAAAGTGGTTGTTACCGAGAAGCATAAAACAGAAACACTATCCGAGGAAAAGCCCGACAGCTTGGATTTTTCTATCAGCTTTTCGGAACACCCTGCCTTTTATGATAAGGAGTTCAATGACCGCTTTACCAATTTGAGCTTTGCTCTTGGAAACAAGCTCCTCGGCGTTTTGGATGAAAAACAGCACCGTGAGCGTGAGGGCGATAAAAATATCGGTTGGTATCACAAGACCGATTTTGAGATTTCCGCTGTTGTTGACGGAGAGGACATCCACTATGACGGACGGTTTGACATTGGCGACGGTGAGGGCGATTTGATTGCCCATATCAAAAATTACTATGATTACTGCCTATCCCCGAACTGCCCTTTTATCCCAGAGTGGAAAAAGCAGGGCGAGGACTACTACCGAGAGAAGATGGAGAGTTTGTGTTTCGGGCGTGAGAAGTTCATTCCCTATCTGGAGCAGCACACCGAGCTAACGAAAGAGGATGAAACGCTCCTTGCCGAGATTATGGCTACCGAAAGCGACTGGTTTAGAGTACCCGAAGAAAAATCGTCCGTTGACGAGATGATTGCATACGCTGAACAGGTTGCTGCGGAAAGCGAAACCGAGCCGCCAGAGGAACGCTTTGAGGTTACAATGACTTCCGATGCGTTTCCCGACCCCGAAGATGCCTACGCTATCTGGGATAACATTCGAGAGGAATACTATGCCGATGATTACGGCAAATTGTTGACTTATCCTACCGAGGAGCAAGCCGAAGCAGGACTTTTGAAAGTCAGAAAGACCGTGGCAGATAAGGAAGCCGAGGAATGGCTGTATGCGGAACGGGCAAAGCAAGGCGTAGAGCCTGCCCCAGAGCAGGACAATTCTGACCTCATCGGCAAGGAAATCACGCTTGATAATCGCCGTTATGTCATTGAAAGCGTTGGTAAAATCAGCGGTGATGTTTCTATGCGTGACATCACATTCCAGAACGAGGTAGGCTTCCCGATTAACCGTGTGGAGAAGATTACCCGTGTCCGTGAATGGTTAGACGCACAGGAACAGGCAGAGCCGCTTCCCGAAAAAGAAAAAGCCCCTGCCGTTACCGCTGACCGCAACAACTACCGCATTACCGAGGATACTTTGGGCATTGGCGGAGCAAAGGAAAAGTTCAAGGCGAATATGGCGGCGGTCAATCTCTTGCACGACCTTGAAATCGAAAACCGTCTTGCCACACCCGAAGAACAGAAAATACTTGCAGGATATGTGGGTTGGGGCGGTCTGTCTATGGCGTTTGATGAAAACAATGCGGCTTGGGCAAATGAATTTAAGGAGCTGTATGTGACCCTCTCCCCAGAGGAATACCGTGCCGCAAAAGAGTCCACGCTGACTGCCTTTTATACGCCGCCTGTTGTTATCAAGGCAATGTATGAAGCACTTGACCGTCTGGGCTTTTCCGAGGGCAACATCTTGGAGCCGTCCTGCGGTACAGGCAATTTCTTTGGTCTGCTTCCCGACAGTATGGCAAAATCAAAGCTCCACGGTGTAGAAATCGACTCATTGACAGGCAGGATTGCAAAGCAGCTCTACCAGAAAGCGAATATCGCCATTGAGGGCTTTGAAAAAACAAAGCTCCCAGATGACCACTTCGATGTGGTGCTTGGCAATGTGCCGTTTGGCGATTTTAAGGTAAACGACAGCCGATACAACGCCCAAAAATTCCTCATACACGATTTCTTTTTTGCAAAGGCATTGGATAAAGTCCGTGCCGGCGGCGTGGTGATGTTCATTACCTCTAAGGGTACGATGGATAAAGCAAGCCCAGAGGTGCGGAAATATATCGCCCAGAGAGCAGAGCTGTTAGGAGCAATCCGTCTGCCCGACAACACCTTCAGAGCAAACGCAGGCACAGAGGTCACAAGTGATATTCTCATTTTGCAGAAGCGTGACCGAGTAATCGACATCGAGTCAGATTGGGTACACCTTGATACGGACGAAAACGGCGTTACGATGAACAGCTATTTTGTCGAACACCCCGAAATGGTGCTTGGCAATATGGTAATGGAAAGCACACGCTTCGGCAAAATGGACGCAGCCTGTAAAGCAAAAAAGGATATTCCTCTTGCCGAGCTGCTTCACGAAGCCGTGCAGAACATTAACGGAGAAATCCCCGAGTATGAGATTGACGAAATCTCCGACGAGCAGGACGAGGTTATTCCTGCCGACCCCAGCGTTAAAAACTTTTCTTACACTCTGGTAAACGGCAAGGTCTATTTCCGTGAAAACGATGTGATGACACCTGCCAATCTTTCAATGACCGCCGAGAGCCGTGTTAAGGGCTTGGTGGAAATTAGGGATTGTGTGCGGAAGCTCATAGCATACCAGACCGAGGACTATCCAGAGGAACTCATACGCACCGAGCAGGAAAACCTTAACCGTCTGTACGACGCCTACACAGCAAAGTACGGTCTAATCAACAGCCGAGGGAACTATCTGGCGTTTGCTTCGGACGAGAGCTACTTCCTTTTATGCTCTCTGGAGGTGCTTGACGACGAGGGCAATTTCAAACGGAAAGCCGATATGTTCTCCAAGAGGACTATCAAGCCCCACCGTGCCGTGACTTCCGTGGAAACGGCAAGCGAAGCCCTTGCAATCTCCATCGGAGAAAAAGCCTGTGTGGATTTGCCGTTTATGGCGAAGCTGACAGGCAAGGAACAGGCGGAGCTAATCCGTGATTTACAGGGCGTTATCTTTAAAATACCCCAATCCGAGCCTGCAAAATATGTGACCGCAGACGAATACCTGTCTGGCAATGTCCGCAATAAACTTGTGATTGCAGAAACGGCGGCAAAGACAGACCCAGAACTTATAATCAACGCCGAAGCACTCAAAAAGGTTATTCCAAAGGATTTGAGTGCGGGCGAAATCTCCGTGCGGCTTGGTGCTACTTGGATACCGCAGGAGGATATTCAGCGGTTTGTTATAGAGCTGCTGACCCCATCGAGCTATGCGGCAGGCAGAATCAGGGTACGCTATACGGCGATAAACGGCGACTGGTTTATAGAGAATAAGAGTTCCGATTACGGAAATGTCAAGGCGGACAGCACCTACGGTACAAAGAGGGCTTCCGCCTATCGTATTATCGAGGACACGCTGAATCTGCGTGATGTGCGTATCTTTGACTATGTTCTGGACGAACACGGCAACCGAAAAGCGGTATTTAACCATAAGGAAACCACGGCAGCACAGGCAAAGCAGGAAGTAATCAAGCAGGCGTTTCAAGATTGGATATGGAAAGACCCAGAACGCAGAAACCGTCTTGTCCGTTCCTACAACGATACTTTTAACTCTGTCCGACCCCGTGAGTATGACGGCAGTCATATCACTTTCGGCGGTATCAGCCCAGAAATCACGCTCCGACCTCACCAAGTCAATGCGATTGCCCATATCCTTTACGGCGGCAACACGCTCCTTGCACACAAGGTCGGTGCAGGCAAAACCTTTGAAATGGTCGCCGCAGCACAAGAAAGCAAGCGACTCGGACTCTGCCAAAAATCTATGTTTGTTGTACCAAACCACCTTGTCGGTCAATGGGCTTCCGAGTATCTGCGATTGTATCCGAGTGCCAACATTTTAGTGGCAAGAAAGCAGGATTTTGAAACCGCCAACCGTAAAAAGTTCTGCGGCAGAATTGCCACAGGCGATTACGATGCGGTCATCATCGGGCATAGTCAGTTTGAAAAAATACCGATGAGCCTTGAACGGCAGTACAATATGCTCCAAGAACAGCTTGACGATATTGAGCGTGGTATTGACGATATTCAAAAATCCCACGGTGAACAGTTTACGGTCAAGCAGTTAATGAAAACCAGAAAGTCTATCCAAGCGAAGCTCGACAGGCTCAACGACACCAAGCGTAAGGACAGCGTGATTGACTTTGAGGAATTGGGCGTTGACCGCCTGTTCATTGACGAGAGCCATTTTTATAAAAACTTGTACCTCTACACCAAGATGAGAAATGTCGGCGGTATTGCTCAGACCGAAGCACAGAAAAGCTCCGACTTATTTATGAAATGTCGCTATCTGGACGAAATCACAGGCAACCGAGGTACGATATTTGCAACGGGGACGCCTGTTTCAAACTCAATGGTGGAGCTGTATTCTGTTCAAAGGTACTTGCAGTACGACACGCTGATGCAGAACGGCTTGCAGCATTTTGACAGTTGGGCTTCGACTTTTGGAGAAACGGTCACGGCTCTGGAGCTTGCTCCAGAAGGATATAATTTAGTAGGACGATAAATAATGCGTTCCTAAATTGAAAATAGGCTATCAAAATCGGTTTTGGAACTTCAAAAAAATCTTTTAATTTTCTTGAAAAACAGTTCCGCTTTGCACCCCTATTTTCTCCTATTAGCAGAGGGAGTAATCCCTGTAATGCTAAATCAGATTACATAAAGAAAGGAGGATAAGAGAATGTCAAGGACTTCAAAGATTACAGCACTTTATGAGCGTTTATCAAGAGATGATGACCTCAATGGTGAGTCAAATTCAATCACCAACCAAAAGCAATACTTGGAAGATTACGCCCGAAGAAATGGCTTTACGAATATCCGCCATTTTACTGACGATGGTTTTTCGGGTGTGAATTTCAATCGTCCGAGTTTTCAAGAGTTGATTAAAGAAGTAGAAGCAGGAAATGTCGCAACGATTATTGTTAAGGATATGAGCCGATTGGGGCGAAATTATCTGCAAGTCGGCTTTTATACGGAAGTTCTGTTTCCACAGAAAGATGTCCGCTTTCTTGCAATAAACAACAGTATTGACAGCGATAATGCTTCTGATAATGACTTTGCCCCGTTTTTGAATATAATGAACGAGTGGTACGCCAAAGACACAAGTAATAAAATCAAGGCTGTGTTTGATGCCCGTATGAAAGACGGAAAGCGTTGCAGCGGTTCTATTCCCTATGGGTATAACCGATTAGCAACCGACAAACAAACGCTTGTCGTTGACCCTGTGGCTTCTGAGGTGGTAAAGCGTATCTTTTTGCTTGCCAACGAGGGCAAAAGTCCGAGAGCAATCGCTGAATTGCTTACCGAAGAAAAGGTTTTAATTCCGGCTGCACACGCAAAGGAATATCACCCCGAACAGTATAACGGAACAAAGTTTTCAGACCCGTATCTTTGGGGAATGTCAACCATAAGAGCGATTTTAAGCAGACAGGAATATCTCGGTCATACTGTTTTGCGTAAATCGGTCAGCACCAATTTCAAACTGCACAAAAGAAAGAATACCGATGAAGATGAGCAGTATGTATTTTATAATACGCACGAGCCTATCATCTCGCAGGAACTTTGGGACAGCGTTCAGAAGCGAAAGAAACGAGCGAACAGGACAGCGGCAAGAGGAACGCATAGCAACCGTTTAAGCGGTTATCTGTACTGTGCGGATTGTGGCAGAAGAATGACCCTGCAAACGCATTACAGTAAAAAAGACCGTTCGGTGCAGTATTCTTACCGTTGCGGCGGATATGCAAGCAAAGTAAACTCCTGCTCTGCCCATTCAATTAGTGCTGATAATGTTGAAGCCTTGATATTATCGGCTGTCAAACGATTATCAAGATTTGTTCTGAATGACGAAGAAGCCTTTGCAAAGGAACTTCAAGCACTTTGGAATGAAAAGCAGACAGAAAAGCCAAAGCACAATAAATCGGAATTGCACCGTTTTCAGAAGCGATACGATGAATTGTCTAAACTTATTCGTGGCTTGTATGAAAATCTTGTTTCGGGATTACTGCCCGAAAGACAGTATAAGCAACTGATGAAGCAGTACGATGACGAACAGGCTGAGCTGGAAACGAAGATTGAGGAAATGGAAAAGGAACTTACCGAAGAAAAAGTAAATGCTGTTGATATTAAGCATTTCATTTCTTTAATTCGCAAGTGCAAAGAGCCGACAGAAATTTCCGATTTGATGTTTGCTGAACTCATTGACAAGATTGTGGTTTATGAAGCAGAGGGTGTGGGAAAAGCAAGGACACAAAAGGTTGATATTTACTTCAACTATGTCGGGCAGGTCGATATTGCCTATACAGAAGAACTTGCTGAAATAAAGGCACAGGAAGAACAGATCGAGATGGAACGCTTGGCAAAACAGCGTGAGCGTGAAATAGCCTACCGAGAGAAGCGAAAGGCGAAAAAACTCGCTGAAACCGGTGGAGAAATCGTCAAGACAAAGATATGCCCTCACTGTCAAAAAGAGTTTGTGCCTACAAGTAACCGACAGATATTCTGTTCAAAGGATTGCTGCTATCAGGCAAGGCAGGACCAAAAGAAAGCCGACAGAGAAGCAGAAAGAGGAAATCATTATTATCGTCAGCGTGTCTGTGCTGTGTGTGGCAGTACCTACTGGCCTACACACAGTCAGCAGAAATTCTGTTCCGAGGAATGTCAAAAGCAAAACCACAACGAGAAATCTTTGGAATTTTATCACAAGAAGCAAAAGGAGAAATCAGAATGCAAAGATTTATTACAGACGAAAGAACTGGTATCCAGTACGAACTCATCGGAGATTATTACTATCCCTGCTTGACGATAGAAAACGAAGAACCGTCTACGCTCATAAAATACGGAAGAACGAGGGAAAAATATTTAAGGGAACACAAGAAAGTCTTATATTTCAATCTGCTTACAAGCGGAAAGTTATATGAACACCTTGCTGAAATTGATACTTCGGCGTGTAATATGGCGGAGTATCTGATAAAGGAAATGGCAAGAAAACAAGGTGTGACGGAACAACTGAAAGCGGAGGATATGATGAGATGGGTCGGATTGATGAATAATAACCGAGCCTGTGCAGATGAGATTGTATTGAACGATATTGTGTATTCCTAATAGCATACCAGCCGAAAAGGAACTGCTGTCTTAATTGATGGCAGTTTTCTTTTTCGGGAAGTATTCAAGAAGTCATTAAGTTGTGAGTGTAGTCGAAGTAGTTTGAAGTATTGAAAAAAATGATGACTTTTGTTATAATGTTTAATGGAAGGTTGTATTTTATTAGGAATAACGAAATGAATTTGTAGGTGAGAGTATGAAGAAGAATAGAAAATACAAAAAGATAAAGATAATAATGGTTTTTACAACAGTCTTGCTTATAGCGTTTGTAGCAGTAGTTGGATTATATAAAACAGGGATTTATCGTTTTGATTTTTTTAAGGATGTGTATAAAAAAATCGATTTTCAACTGAGTACAAATGAGCTTAACATTCCTCAGGACGCTCTTTCGTTTTCTGTTTATGATATTGAACAGGGTGAATATTTATTTTACGAGGGAGATAGCCAATTGCCCACAGTAGCAAGTTTGGCAAAACTATTTGTCATTGACTATGCTTTGAAAAAAGTTAACTTGGAAGATGTTATTGAAGTAAATCAAGAGGTATTGGATCTTGTGCCGGCTGGGTCATCTTTAGCAAATCTAAAAGTTGGGAAGTACACAGTAAAAGAAATAATGGAAGCTATGCTTGTTCCTTCGGGAAACGATGCTGCCTATTCGTTGGCATATTATATTGCTAAAAATGAATTAGGAGAGGGCTATACAGCAACGGAATATATAAATTATTTTATGACAGAGCTAAGTGAGTATTTAATTGAAGAAGGCTATTCTAAAACAAATTTGTATAATGATCCGAGCGGGGCAGCTATGTCAGCCGATACACATTTGGATGATATTAATCGTGTAGCCTTGAAGCTTTATAATTATGATTTTGTTAAAGAATGTGTAGGGAAAAGCACTTTCTCAATTCAAACTCCACAAGGTGAATTTACTTGGAAAAATACCAATAAGTTTTTAGATAAAAAGTCACCGTACTATAATGAAAATGTAAAAGGAATAAAAACAGGAACTATGGCATCTTCCTATAATATTGTTGTTCTTTATAAAAAAGATGGCAAGGAATATTTGATTACCTGCTTGGCATCATTATCAGATGAAGGAAGATATAAAGCAGTGCAGTCCGCTATAAATACAATTATTAAATGATGTCGAAATATCTTTTAATTAAAGCATTAAAGTGTCGTGGACAAGATAAAGATTAGTTTGGTGAAACAACAATAGTTGAAGTACGAAAAACATCGTAGAAATACGGTGTTTTTTGTTACCCCAAACCCTACAATTTTATACATAACCACAGGTTAGTACAAATACCTTGTGTGATTTTTTGAAGGCTTAGAAAGGCAATTTTGCCCGATTTTCGCCCCGAGAAATGACAGAAACAAGGCAGTAAGTATCTTCCCTGTGGTTTTTTGTTTTCAGGCGGAAAGGAGGATTGATATGCCGAGAATGAGTAAGAAACGGAAACAAGAGTGGGCATTGTTTCTGAATGAAAGAAATCGCATTACCTACAACGAACTTTGCAGAAAATGCAGTAATGACTGTAAGCAGAGTTTCCGCTGTATCGTGGTGCTCTGCCCGAAGTATTTATCGAAAAGGAGAACGAAGAACAATGATGAAAATGGAAAATGAGATGAATGTAAATGTACCGCTTGAAATTATCAAGGCAAGTGAGATTGAACCGAAAGAAGTGAAATGGCTGTTGGTATCCGTATATTCCGTTCGGCAAGGTTACGCTCTTGCAGGGCGATCCTGGCGATGGGAAAAGCAAGTTAATGCTTTCCATAGCCGCCCTGCTCTCAAAGGGAGAACCTCTCCCCTTTACCGAAGAAGAAACAGAGCCTATGACAGTCATCTATCAGACAACGGAAGATGATGCAGACGATACGGTAGTCCCCCGTTTTAACTCTGCCGGTGGGAACGGAGAAAATCTTATCTTCATCAAAGAAGATGAAAAATCTTTATCCTTTGGAGATAACCGTATTGCTGAAGCAATCGAAAGGTATCACGCAAAACTTTTAATTCTTGACCCGATGAGTTCCTATATCGGAGAGAACTGTTCAATGAACAATGCCAACGAAACAAGGGCAGAGTTTAATCACTTGATTGCAGTTGCAAAAAATACAGGCTGTGCCATCGTGATTATCGCTCATATGAACAAGATGAGAGATACCAACCCTCTTTATCGTACCAACGGTTCTATTGATATTGCGGGTGCTGCAAGAAGTATTCTTGCAATCACACGCACACCGAACAAAGAAGCACCGGCGGAAAGATATATGGTTCAAGTGAAATCCAACCTTGCCCCGACAGGCTCTGCAATTCTCTTTGAGGTTGCAGAAAAGGGAGTGGACTTTATTTCTGAAATGGAAATGACAGCAGAAGAAGCGTTCCAGTCCCTTGCCCCTAAAATGGGCAGACCGAACGACAAGGAAATCAAGGCGAAAGAATTTCTTTTAGAAATGCTGAAAGACGGAGAAATGCTTTCTTCGGATTGCGAAGAAAGACTTGAAGCCGCAGGGTTCAAGAAATCGACCATCAAAAAGGCAAAGAAGAAAGCAGGCGTTATCTCACGAAAACGAGGCTTTCTGTGGTACTGGTCTTTGCCGATGGGCGATATACCGAGAGAATAAAAGCAGGCTGTCTGATGGCGGGACAGTCTGTTTTTATGATTGAGGTATCTAAAGGAGGTCAAGGGGGAACTCCCTTGCCCACGACATCTTTGCAGACGAAGTCTGAAAGTGTCATAGTGGGTTACACACATTCAAAGAATGTTGTGTAATGGCTTCGCCCTGTCTGGAAAGGAGAGCAAAATGGCAAAAAACAATAAGGCGGATATGAGTTGTGCAAGGGTAAAAAAGTACACCGCTTCTGATGTGAGTAAGGCAGAAAGACACAACGAACGCAAGAATGAAACCTATGAAAATATGAATGTGATTGTGGAACGAATACCCTTTAATGTGCATTTCAAAAAGCCGACAGCCCCGACCTATATGGAACAGTTAAAGCAGATGGAAACAGACGGTCAGGTGTCGCTTCGTGGGTTAAGGAAAGACGCAACGCTGTTTAATGAGATTGTGATTGATGTGAACACGATGTACTTCGAGCGTAACGGCGGTTATGAATACGCAAAGCAGTTTTATGAAGAAGCCTATCATTTTATTGAAGAAAAATTCGGTGCGGACAATGTTATATCGGCGGTAATGCACGCTGATGAAATCAATGTAGCCGCAAGCGAAGAACTTGGAAAAGAGGTTTACCACTATCATCTTCACGCTATGGTTCTGCCTGTGGTGGAGAAAGAAATCTTGTGGAGTAAGCGTTGCAAAGACGAGAAATTGCGAGGAACAGTTAAGGAAGTGGTTAATCAGATTAGCCATTCAAAGAAATGGAAATCGGATATTCCGATGACCGATGAAAAAGGAAATCCGTTGCTAAGAAAGAACGGGAAACCGATGTTCCGAGCTTCGTACAGCATACTGCAAGATGAATTGTTTCACTATATGACGGAACAAGGGTTCAAAGGCTTTCAGCGTGGCGAATACGGAAGTACAGCCGAGCATTTGACTTCACTGCAATATCAAATCAAGCAGGACAAAGAGCGATTGGAGAAGTTGCAGAAGCGTATTCAAAAGGAACAGGTCAAGTATGAGCCTGCCCGTCATATCTCCAAAACCTTAAACGAGATTGACAGTATGGGGCAGAAAACAATCACAGGTAAAATGGCAATCTCCAAAGAGGATTATTCTCAACTGACTGCCCTTGCAAAAGAGGGTATTACCAGTCGTGGGAAAATTAAGAACTTGGAGCAGAGTGCAAGTTATTACCGACAGAAATATATGGACAGTGCAAACGCACTGGAAAGAATGAAAACCAAATACAACGAACTGAAAGAAAAGTGCAGACCTTTTCTTGAAGCGTTGGAGCATTTCCCCGAAGTTGCTAAACTTTTTACCGAAAAAGTGAAGCAACTTTTTTCTTTTAAGGAAGCACAGGAACGAGCCGAAAAAGAAGCAAGGGAAAAAGAAAGACAAGAGCGTACCAAGGCACGAAGAAACAAGCGGGATATGGAGAGATAACCATTTCCATTATACTCACGACTTAATGACTTCTTGATATGTTCCGATGAAACAGGCTGTATTTGTGGGGTGTTCCAAACGGAATGCCCCACAGTCAATTTATAAAAAGGAGAAAATGATTATATGAAAGAGAATACTTTATCTTATACAACACGAATAGGCAAAACAACTTTTATTGTCAATGTGAAGCAATCGGAAAGTGCGAAGAAGCCTTTGAATACGGTGTTTCAAGAGATATGCCGACACGAGATGTTGGGAGATTTTTCAGCGGATAAATATTTGAATTTAGAAAACTTACAAAAATCATCTTGACAAACTCGTTCCCGAAGGCACCGGCTACCGGGCAAGAACGAGATTCAGCAAGTTCTTTAACCTGCCGGAGCTGATGAACCTGTTCAAAGAAGTGGCGGACATCAAGACCGCCGACCAACTGAATCTGCCTACCCCGGAGGTGGAATACCACAACATCGTGGCGCAGCCTACCGAACATCAGCAGGAAATGGTCAAGGCTCTTTCGGAACGGGCATCGCTGGTACACAGCGGAACCGTTGACCCATCCCAGGACAATATGCTCAAGATTACCTCGGATGGCCGTAAGCTGGGGCTTGACCAGAGAATCGTCAACCAGATGCTGCCGGACGAACCTGGCACAAAGGTCAATCAGTGTGTGGACAACATCATGCAGATCTGGCGGGACGGCAAAGCTGACAAGCTGACCCAGCTGGTGTTCTGCGACATTTCTACACCGCAGGCAAAAGCTCCTGCAAGCAAGGCGGCGAAAACGCTGGATAATCCACTGCTTCACGCATTGGAAGGCGCTGTGCCTCTGCCGGAGCAGGAGCCGGCCTTTACGGTATATGACGATATTCGTCAGAAACTTATTGCCCAGGGGATGCCTGCCGACCAGATCGCTTTTATCCATGAAGCCAATACCGAAGTGCGGAAAAAGGAGCTGTTCTCTAAAGTCCGTACCGGTCAGGTTCGTGTCCTTTTGGGCAGCACCGCCAAGATGGGCGCAGGCACCAATGTGCAGGACCGTCTGGTGGCACTTCATGATCTGGATTGTCCGTGGAGACCCGGAGACCTTGCCCAGAGAAAGGGGCGTATCGAGCGTCAGGGCAACCAGAACCCCCTTGTTCATGTGTACCGCTATGTGACCGAGGGAACCTTTGACGCATACCTCTGGCAGACAGTGGAGAACAAGCAGAAATTCATCAGTCAGATCATGACTTCTAAATCGCCGGTGCGTTCCTGCGATGATGTGGATGAAACAGCCCTCAGTTTTGCCGAAATCAAGGCTCTGTGTGCCGGAGATCCCCGCATCAAGGAGCGTATGGATTTGGATGTGGAGGTATCCCGCCTGAAACTGATGAAAGCCGACCACCAGAGCAAGCAATATCGTCTGGAGGACCAGCTGCTCAAATACTTCCCGGAGGAGATTGAAAAGCACAAAGGTTTTATCAAGGGCTTTGAATCCGATCTGGAGGTTTTGGCAGCTCACCCGCACCCAGAGGACGGTTTTGCTGGTATGGAGATTCGTGGAGACCTGCTGACCGATAAGGAGAACGCCGGTGCAGCCCTTTTGGATGCCTGCAAGGAGGTCAAAACCTCCGATCCGGTGCAGATCGGCAACTACCGGGGCTATGCCATATCCGTGGAATTTTCCGCTTGGAAACAGGAGTATACGCTCCTGCTGAAAGGACAGATGACTCACCGGGCAACCCTTGGTACAGACCCTCGCGGAAATCTTACCCGTATCGACAATGCCCTCGCCCAGATGCCCCAGCGTCTGGAGGCGGCAAAGGCCCAACTGGATAACCTCTATCAGCAGCAGGCTGCGGCAAAGGAGGAAGTAGGAAAGCCATTCCTTTATGAAGAAGAACTGAGAAGCAAAAACGCCCGTCTGGTGGAGCTGGATACTTTGCTCAACATCGACGGAAAGGGACAGGCACACGCCGAGGCTGTTGTTGCCAAAAGCACACGGCCTTCGGTGCTGGATCATCTGAAACGCCCGGTGCCGCCCCGCAGTACAGACAAGAAACCAAAACAGCATGAGGAGGTGCGATAACATGAATACCAACGATCTGAATACGGCTCTTTATGAAAAGATGGCTGCTGAGCAGGAAAAATACAGGGACTGGCTGAAAAGCCGACCCCCGGAAGAAATCCTGCACCACACCTATGAATATACTGTCCGTGAGGATATTGTGATGGCGATGGAGGAGCTGGAGCTGACCGACACCCAGGCCAAGGCACTTTTGGAATCTCCCTCTCCATTGGCGGATGTGTACCGCTATTTTGAAAAGCTGGAGACCGGCTATATGGATGTGATCCGGGACAGCATTGAAAGCCGTGCCGACGATGTGTGCAGAGCCAAAGAGGAACTGCGAACAACACCGGTCTATCCACATTCTGCTGCCTATGCGTCCGAGCATGGGGAAATGGCACAGTACAACCTCTCATATCAGGCGAACAGCGCCTGCAAAGAAGCCATTGAGCAGACCATCAGCGCCCACTATGCAGAGAATCGGCTGGATACGGAGGCGGCGGTCAAAGATGTGCTGGAAAAGTTCGGGACGGAACGGGTACAATTTATTCTTGCCAACACCATCCAGCGCAAGAACTATGACGGGCGTATCTCTCAGGACAATAAAGCATGGGCAAAAAACATTCCTACGCTGGAGGACAGCGGCGCTTCCCGCCACTGTGCCTATCTGGTGGTAGATCAGGTCAATCCCGGTTTGACCGACCTGTTCACCAGACAGTTCCGAAAAGTCGCTCAAGAACAGCAGAAAAGTTCTGTCCTGCAAAAGCTCAAACAGGAACCGCCTGCCCATAAGCCTGCCGCCCCGAAGAAACGAGAGCCTGAGCGATAACCATGGCAAAGCGTAAGCGGGATGTTCCAGTGCTGTTTTGGGTGTCAGCAGAGGAACTGGAGTTGATCCATCAAAAGATGCAGCAATACGGAACAGAAAATCTGAGCGCTTATCTGCGGAAAATGGCGCTGGATGGTTATGTGGTCAAGCTGGAACTGCCAGAGCTGAAGGAGTTGGTCTCCATGATGCGCCGAAGCAGCAACAACTTGAACCAGCTGACCCGCAAAGTGCATGAGACCGGGCGGGTTTATAATGCTGACTTGGAGGATATATCCCAGCGGCAGGAACAACTGTGGGAGGGTGTGAAGGAAATCCTTACCCAACTCTCCAAACTTTCATAACAGGGATAGATACTCCATTTGCGGAGGGAGGAACGGTGTTTCTTCGCCGCACCTTCCTCCGCTTTTTCTTTTTGTCTGTATCCTTGTCTTTTGCCTGTCCGTACCGGATAATATGAGTAGAATAAGAAGCGTAGCAAAGGAGTGAAAACAGATGCTGACCTTTGAAAAGGTGCTGGAGATTTTTGCGGATTACCTGACCGCAGACGAGACCATAGAAGTTTATATCAGCCGCCATGGATGTGTAAGAGTTGAATTTGACCAAGATTTTCACTATTGCTCTGGCGAGGTGTGCCATACTCCCAAGGAACTGTTCGACCTCTTAGCCGATGATTACCGGACTTATCTGGAGATTGAACTGACCAAAGGAAAACGGGAAGTGACGGAAGATGATGAGAGAGAAGCGGATGCCTTGTGCAAACGGCATCTGGAGCGTTGGAAGGAGAAACTCGAATGAAGATTTTGAAATGCCTGCTGATGATCGTAACTGCACCGGTCTTTTTGGTGCTGACGCTTTTTGTCTGGCTCTGCACGGGGCTGATCTACATATCCGGTCTGGTGCTTGGTCTGCTCAGCACGGTAATTACTCTGCTCGGCGTGGCTGTGCTTATTACCTATTCCCCGCAGAATGGTGCAATTTTGCTGGTTATAGCTTTTTTGATTAGCCCGATGGGATTGCCGCTTGCGGCGATCTGGCTGTTGGGTAAGGTGCAGGATTTGAAATTTGCGATCCGGGATTGGATGTATGGGTAAATGATGTGAATATAATTTGGAATGAAAAAGAAGCAGGACAATGGGAGATGAGACCCAATGCCCTGCTTCTCTGTTTATTCGGAACGAACTGTAATATATTTTTGATGTTTACTTTTCGGTTTATCGGGAAGTGTCATTTTGAGTGTTCCATTGTTCAATAGCGGACGCAGATATTTTTGTGTAAAGTTTTTTGTGTTTTTGTATCCACAGTGTTCTGCGATTTCTAATTTTGAATGTGGTTCTATGCAAAATGCAAGGATTTTATCATGGGTTGCATCATGGGTTGCGTCATAGGTCTTATCATGGGTCGTTTCTATGATAGAAGGACCATGATGGTAATTTACATTTTTCAAGATGACTCTGAAATCTGTCGCTGTTGAGGAAAATTCGGGCTTATATGCCTCTGTGTATCCAGGCAGCTTTTCAGTTTCACTGACGATTTTGCGCAGACCACTTCCACGGCGTTCCATGTACTTCATGCGGTGGAACAGGTCAGCGATCACAGGGTTTCGTCGCATGGAACGGATACTGTAAATATCGTATTCCTGAATTGAGCCACCGCCAAACATACCGCCCGGAGATGTGATTTCCACCCGATCATCAAACATATCAATATGGATTTCGCTGCCAAGCACAATATAATCACGATGGATAAGCGCATTGACAAGAGCCTCTGTCACAGCTCGTTCAGCATAATCCGGCTTGTCTACACGATACTGTGCCTCTTTGACAAAACGGACTTTGGAATTATTGCGAATAAATTCACTGCCGCTTTTCAGTAGATAAATCAGATTCCCTTCGTATTCTTTATCGTCCAGCGCATCATCAAAGATAGAGCCTTTTTCCAAGCCATTCCACCGGGTACAGAACATACGGGAGTTATAAACCGTGTGCTGATCGGTCATGAGTTTTCCGGCATTGGTCAGGAGTCCATTTTTATCAGTCAAACCAAAGGAAACATAATCGGATGGCTCAAAGCGGAGACCGGTCCGTTCCAGATAGGTTGCCTCCAGGAGTGTGAAGCTGTAATCCTTTTTCACAGCTTCTGTTGTTAAGGTGTCAAAGGACTGATTGGTTCCCTTTAAGATCAGTTCATTCACAATGTAATCCGGTGCAATTACGCTTTCATTTCCAACACGGATATATGCTTCCATTACTCCGTCTGCCTTGTAATAGTATGGGGTGCTGCGGCCAGGAGAAACCTCCAGAGCCAACAGGGTTTTACCATCTTCCTGCAATGGCTTTAAGATAAACTGCGGTAATGGTGTGATACGTTCTTTGATTAAGCGGCTGATCGCTTCAGCATCCTTTTGAACATCTGACAAGCCGATAGGCTCCCGGTCATCAGAGACTCCGAAAAACAGAGTGCCGCCGATCCCATTGGAAAAGGCACTGACACTTTTTAACCAGCTTTTTGGCTTTTTTGTTTCGAGAGCAACTTTGAAATCACATTCCGTTGCTTCGGCAATGAGCTGTTCTATCATAAAATCCCTCCTTTGAGGTTGTAGAATGTTCTTTTTTATTATACCCAGCGGAGAAAGTTATTGCAACGATAGAAGCAAAGAGTTCAGCGAAAAAATATTTATGAGAGGAGGGCCTTCTATTATGGCAACTACAAGAATCATGCCGCTTCATGTTGGCAAGGGTCGCACAGAAAGTCGGGCAATCAGTGACATCATCGACTATGTAGCAAATCCACAGAAAACAGATAACGGCAAGCTCATTACCGGCTATGCGTGTGACAGCCGGACTGCGGATGCAGAGCTCCTTCTGGCAAAGCGGCAGTACATTGCCGCTACCGGACGAGTGCGCGGTGCAGATGACGTGATTGCCTATCATGTACGCCAGTCCTTCCGCCCCGGCGAGATTACTCCGGAAGAAGCTAACCGGCTGGGTGTGGAATTTGCCAAGCGATTTACCAAAGGCAATCATGCCTTTGTGGTCTGCACTCACATAGACAAGTCGCATATTCATAATCACATTATCTGGTCATCGGTCAGCTTAGAATATGACCGGAAATTCCGAAACTTTTGGGGCAGCACCAAGGCGGTTCGCCGGTTAAGTGATACAATCTGCATTGAAAACGGACTGTCCATTGTAGAGAATCCGAAACTTCACGGAAAAAGCTATAACAAGTGGCTGGGAGATCAGGCAAAGCCCTCTCACCGAGAGCTGCTGCGTGTGGCGATTGACAACGCATTATCACAAAGTCCTGCTGACTTTGAAGAACTGCTGAAGCTGTTGCAAGAGTATGGTTGTGAAGTCTCAAAGCGCGGAAAATCGTATCGACTGAAGCTCTCTGGTTGGGAGAAAGCCGCCCGCATGGACAGTCTGGGCGAAGGATATGGATTGGAAGATTTGCGGGCAGTTCTCTTAGGGAAGAAAGCACATACCCCGCGAAAGAAAACAGTCACACAGGCAGAGCCGCCGAAGGTCAATCTGCTGGTGGACATTCAGGCAAAATTGCAGGCTGGAAAAGGCGCTGGCTATGCTCGATGGGCTAAGGTGTTCAACCTCAAGCAGATGGTGCAGACCATGAATTACCTGTCAGAGCACAACCTGCTGGAGTATGCGGTTTTGGAAGAAAAGGCTGCGGCTGCCACGGCACATCACAATGAGCTTTCGGCGCAGATCAAAGCGGCTGAAAAGCGCATGGCAGAGATCGCTGTTCTGCGTACTCACATCGTAAATTATGCCAAGACCCGTGAGGTCTATGTGGCATACCGCAAGGCGGGTTACTCTAAGAAATTCAGGGAAGAACATGAGAAAGAAATTCTGCTCCACCAGGCTGCTAAGAATGCCTTTGATGAGATGGGCGTCAAGAAGCTGCCAAAGGTCAAAGAGTTACAGACAGAGTACGCAAAATTGCTGGAAGAAAAGAAAAAGACTTATTCCGAGTATCGGCGCTCCCGTGAAGAAATGAGGGAGCTTTTGACTGCAAAAGCGAATGTAGAACGAGTGCTGAAAATGGAGGTAGAACAGGATGTTGAAAAAGAAAAAGACCACGGCCAGCGGTAAGCTGGTCCTGGTCAAAAGCGTTCGCAGAACGCGCAGCCACAGAATGAAATTCTGTGTTCAAAGGGGCTTGGGGGCGCTGCCCTCAACAAGCAAGCGGAGAGGAAAATCACGGAGGGATTTTCTTCTCTGCGGGCCTGTGTGTATTAACACAGGCATTGCTTGCCTCTTTTCTCCGAAAATGAAAAGAACCAGTGAGAGGATCGTTAAATTTCACTCACTGGCTCAATTCGTTTCAAATTTCTCGGACAACTCTGTCAGTTCTTTCACCGTTTCCTGGGTGTGACGCAACAGGGTGTCACGCATTTTTGGCGGACAGCTGGAATAAAGCATTTTCATCTGATTGACACCCTCATCCTCCAGAGAAACATCTGGATTTATAAGTGTATCTAAAGAGATGTGCAGGACCTTTGCCAATGCTCTCAAAATCAAATAGGAAGGATTCATTTTCCCTTTTTCGATATTGGCGATTTGCATTACAGAAACATGGCTCAGATCAGATAGCTCCTGCTGTGTTAGCTCTTTATTCTTTCGGGCTTCTCGCATTTTTTGCCCTAAAGCAGTTAAATCATCAATCGGCATAATCGTTCACCTCAATAATATTGTATCGTTCCGGTTTATATGATGGAATGACCTTATTATGCCTGACAAGCTGTACGATTATGCCGATTATATAAAGCTGCGATTGGTGATAAACTTGTATTGTTCGAGACAAAGAACTATAATGTACTCTGTGGAGGTGCATAATGGATTATATGACACTAAAAGAGGCCGCCGAAAAATGGGGCGTGACACCTCGTAGAGTAAATTACTATTGCGCTGCTGGGCGTATCCCCGGCGCTGTAAAGATGGCTGGTGTTTGGCTGATCCCAAAGAACGCAGAAAAGCCGATTGACGGAAGGACAAAACAAGGAAAGGAATTAAAACATGAATAGAATATTGCTATTGGAGGATGATGTCAGTCTAATAGATGGCTTGGTCTACTCTTTGAAAAAGAATGAATTTGATGTTGAAGTTGCCCGTACTGTATGTGAGGCAAAACAATACTTGTCCGAACTCGACAGATACGATCTATTGATTTTGGATGTCACCCTACCAGATGGAACAGGATTTGACATATGCGAAAAAGTAAGAAAAGAAAATCAGCAGATACCTATTATATTCCTGACTGCATCGGATGAAGAAGTCAGCATAATTCGTGGATTAGATAGCGGTGGGGACGATTATATCACCAAGCCTTTCAAGCTGGGGGAATTGTGTTCCCGTATCTGGGCGCTGCTACGTCGGGCCAGAGTTTCCAAAAGTGAAAAAAACACTTCTATGGAATGTGGCGACATTACCATTGATCTGTTGGGTAGCCGTGCAACCTTAAAGGGAAAAGCATTGGATTTGACAAGCGCCGAATATCGTTTGCTTTGTCTGCTGGTAAGAAACGCAAATCGTGTTGTGACAAGGGACATCATTCTAAATGAGCTGTGGGATGATACAGGAAATTTTGTGGATGATAACACCCTGTCCGTCTATGTACGGCGGCTTCGTGAAAAAGTGGAAACCGATCCTTCCCATCCAGAACACCTTATAACCATCCGTGGGTTCGGCTACCAATGGAAAGAGGTGTCTATATGAGTTTGTGCCAAGATAGGCAGATTAAAGGGTTCCTGCTATTTTTGACTTTGTTTGCTCTGCTATTTGTAGGTACAGCAACCGTTTTGACTATTTATCAGGTGAACGGTGCGGAAGCCCTGTGGCTCAAACACGATGAAGCGGTTTCATCCTCGCTTTTGGAACAGAGTGTTCCGAAAGAAGTGATTGCAGTCGCCTTTACAAACACAGACATCAGTGAAGATGGTAGGTCATTATTAGCAGCTGCGGGTTTGGGAAAACAGTCAGAAAGCAGTATGCGACCTTATTTCAATCAATTTCAGCGTTCCGCTTTCTGCACCATGCTATGCACTGTGCTATTTTTTCTCTTTGTGCTTGCCGTAGGAATATTCGTTTTTTTCTGGAAAAGGAAGCGATTGTATCAACAGGCCGACAAAATATTGCTAAATTACATCAACGGGGATTACTCTTGTCATATCCCGCAGAATTATGAGGGGGCTATCTACCAAGTGTTTTCTTCGGTAGAACAGCTTGCAACCATGCTCCAATCCAAAAATGAAACAGAACGTAAAGCAAAAGAGTTTTTGAAAGATACCATATCCGATATATCTCACCAGCTCAAAACGCCTCTGGCAGCCCTCGCCATGTATCAGGAGATCATTGAAAGTGAGCCGGAAAATGCGGAAACGGTAAAGCAGTTTGCGGCGAAGATGGGCATTTCTCTAAAGCGTATGGAGCAGTTAATCTTATCCATGTTGAAGATAACTCGACTGGATACGGGAAACATCATTTTTGAGAAAAAAAGTTGCCGTGTGTCCGAACTGATAGCTCATTCCGTCAATGAATTAACTGCACGAGCTAAAAATGAGAATAAACAGATTCAGATCGATGGCGACGGTGAGCAAAAGCTTATTTGTGATATGGAATGGACAGGGGAAGCAATTGGAAACATTGTAAAAAATGCGCTGGATCACACACAAGTTGGCGGCATTGTCCGTATTACATGGAATCGCGCTCCTGCTATGTTTCAGATTTTCATTTCTGATAATGGGAGTGGCATAGCCCCGGAGGATATTCACCACATCTTCAAACGCTTTTATCGCAGCAAACATTCCATTGATACACAAGGAATCGGGCTGGGGCTTCCCCTTGCCAAGTCCATTATTGAAGGGCAAGGCGGTGTTATCTCCGTACAAAGTGAATCTGGAAAAGGTACGCTGTTTACACTATCTTTCCTTACGGAACTGTAAGGTCAAATTCACCTGCTTGTAAGCTGTTTTTGCTATCCTTTTGAGAAAGGAGGTACTGATGACTATGGAAATATTGAAAGTACAAGATTTATGTAAAACTTATGGCAAGGGTGAGGCGAAAGTCGAAGCGTTGAAGAAGGTTTCCCTCTCCCTGGATAAAGGTGAATTTGCTGCCGTTGTGGGTGAATCCGGTTCTGGCAAAAGCACATTACTGAACTGTATTGGAGCTTTGGACACTCCTACTTCCGGCCACATTTTGGTAGATGGACAAGACCTGTTTTCCATGAAAGAGGAACAGCGAACGATTTTCCGCCGTCGTAATATCGGTTTTATCTTCCAATCCTTTCAGTTGGTTTCCGAGCTGAATGTGGAGCAGAATATCATATTTCCGCTTCTCTTGGACTATCGCAAGCCAGATCCGGCAGAGGTAGAAGAAATCTTGGATCTCCTGGGCCTTACCGAACGTCGGCACCACCTGCCGAATCAACTATCCGGCGGACAGCAGCAGCGTGTCGCCATTGGACGGGCGTTAATCACAAAGCCCAAACTGATTTTGGCGGATGAACCTACGGGCAATCTGGACAGTAAAAATAGCCAGGATGTCATGGCTTTGCTTACACAGGCATCCCGCCGCTATCAGCAAACGATTCTGATGATTACCCACAATAAAAATTTGACAGCATCCGTTGATCGGGTGTTCCGAGTATCCGATGGCGTTTTGACGGATTTGGGAGGAAAAAAGAATGAAGCATTATCTTGACCTTGTTCCCATATCTGTAAAGATCCACAGGAAGCAAAGCAGGATGTCCATTTTCTGCATTGTGCTGGCGGTATTTCTGGTTACTACAATTTTTGGCATGGCAGATATGTTCGTCCGCAGCCAGATTTTGCAGACCCAGCAGGAATATGGAAACTGGCATATCGCCATCAAAAATATCAGCAACGAAGAAGCGTCAATTATCGCTTCACGCCCCGATGTTAAAGTATTTTCGCCGTATGGTGTACTTAATTATCGTGGAGATTTAGGCTACACTTTAGGAGGAAAAAATGTAGCGATATGCGGTTGTGATGAAAGCTATATAACCGAAATCTGGGCTGGACAACTTGAAGATGGCGTTTTTCCACAGGCAAGTAATGAAGCGTTGGTGACTGAAAATGTAAAACAGATAATGGGTGTTGCGATTGGCGATTCCATTGCCGTCGAAACTCCTGATGGTGATAAACTGAATTTTACCATATCTGGATTTATGAATAATACAGACTCGATCATGAGTGGCGACTCCTACGGCATTATTTTGAACATAGAGGATTACTGCGCGATTTATCCGAATGTATCAGACGGGGAGCCGAATGATTACGGCATTATGTTTTTTACTCAATTTGCAAACACAAGAAATATACAAGGGAAAATTGCAGATTTGAAAGAACAATGCAATTTATCGAATGAACAAATATCTTCCAACAATAATCTGCTTGGCTTGCTTGGACAAAGCCGCGTCCCCTTTTTGTTACAAGTGTACTTGGCTGCGGCTGTATTGTTTGTATTGGTAATGTTAGCTGGCATTATGATGATTGCAAGCAGCCTAAATAGCAATGTGGCTCAGCGGACAGAGTTTTTCGGTCTTATGCGCTGTATCGGTGCAACGCCAAAACAGGTTATGCGCCTGGTACGGAAAGAGGCGCTTAGTTGGTGTCGTTTGGCGATCCCTGTGGGTATTTCCATCGGTGTAGTTGTCATTTGGGTCTTGTGTGCAGTTTTACGCTTCCTTGGCCCAGAATATTTCGAGGCTATGCCAACATTCGGTTTGAGCATTCCGAGCATTTTGGCAGGAATCGTTGTGGGATTACTTACGGTTTTGTTAGCTGCTTATTCCCCGGCCCAAAAGGCGGCAAAGGTATCTCCTCTGGCAGCGGTTTCCGGTAACGCAAATACTTTGAAACCCGCCAGAAATGCCGCCAATACAAAGCTATTTAAGATTGATACTGCACTTGGGATTCATCATGCAAAAGCAAGCCGAAAAAACTTACTTTTGATGACAAGCTCATTTGCTCTTAGTATTATCCTTTTTTTATCGTTTTCCGTAACGGTCGAGTTTATGCAGCATACATTAACGCCGCTTCATCCATGGACAGCAGATTTATCTATCATAAGCCCTGATAATTCTTGCGCCATTGACAAAACATTTTTAGAAGATTTGAAAGAAAATTCTATTGTGGATTTAGCGTATGGAAGAATGTTTGCCTACGAGGTTCCATCTGTAACAAATGGTATTGAAAAAAAGGTGGATTTGATCTCTTATGAGCAGCATCAATTTGATTGGGCGAAAGACTATTTGTTAGAAGGTTCTCTTGAATCTGCACAAAACGATGTGGGAACTGGTTTAATTGTTTATGAGCAACAGAATACTATACAAATTGGTGATACTGTAACACTGAATATAAGCGGGCAAAAAAAAGAAATTCAAATCGTGGGAACACTATCTGACTGTCCATTTTATAGTGCTGCAGGTGTTGGAACAATTATCTGTTCAGAGGATACATTTGAGCAAATTACTAGTGAATCAAAGTACACGATTATTGATGTGCAGTTAACCAAAGAAGCAACCGATGAAGATGTTTATGCTATCCATCAAATGGTGGATTCCACATTTACTTTCTCCGATGAACGTATGGGAAACAGCAGTACAATGGGAACATATTATTGTTTCTGGCTGTTCGTTTATGGATTTCTCGTTTTGATTGCATTGATTACAGTTTTTAACATAATAAACAGTATTGCTATGAGCGTCTCCTCAAGATCAAAGCAATATGGTTCTTTCCGCGCTATTGGGCTTAGTACAGGACAGCTTAGGAAAATGATAGTTGCAGAAGCCTTTACTTATACCATAATCGGCGGTATAGTTGGCACCATTTTGGGACTGTTAAGCAACAAGGTATTGTTCGAAATGTTGATCAGTTATAAATGGGGTGATACTTGGACAATTCCTTTGAAAGAATTGGGTATTATTCTTCTGATTGTTGTACTATCTGCGATTGTGGCGGTGTACGGTCCGATTAAGAGAATACACAATATGTCCATTGTTGACACAATCAGCGCACAGTGATTCTACTTTTGAAGTGGGTGGATTTAGAAGCCACCCGCTTTTGTCTTACAAATTCGTAAGCTGAAATTCACCTGTTTGTAAGCTGGTTTTTTTATAATTAAGTTGATGAAAGAGAGGAAAAAATGAAAAAAATTCTTTCCACCAGAGTATTGGTGAAGATTGGTGTATTAACAACGATACTGCTAGTTTTGATAATCTGTACTGTATGGGGCAATTCAGCATTGATGGTAAGTACAGTTAATATCTCCAGTGATCGCATACCATCTGCCTTTTCTAATTTTCAGATTGCACAAGTGTCCGACTTGCATAATGCTGAATTTGGAGAAAGCAATACAGAATTGATAGAATTGCTGTCTGAACACGAACCGGATATTATTGTGATAACTGGAGATTTAATCGATGCTGGACATACAGACATTGAGATTGCGTTTGATTTTGTAAAAAAAGCTGTTCAAATAGCTCCTGTCTACTTTGTAACTGGAAACCACGAAGCTAACTTCTCACATTATGATCAATTCAAAACAGGGCTTGAAGCGTCTGGCGTAACTGTCCTTGAAGATGAAGCAATACAGTTAGTGCATAACAACGAAATGATTACCCTTATCGGGCTTTCTGATCCTGACTTTACGATTAAGGGCGATATGTTTAATGAAGTACCAGCCATGGTCAACACAAAATTGAATAGCCTCATTGATGACGAAAACAGTTACACTATACTGCTATCACATCGGCCAGAGTTATTTGAAACCTATGTATGCTGTGGTGTTGATTTGGTTTTATGTGGTCATGCACACGGAGGGCAGTTTCGATTGCCTTTTATTGGGGGGCTTGTTGCCCCCAATCAAGGGCTGTTTCCTAAATATGATTCCGGTCTTTATACAGACGGAAAGACAAATATGGTTGTTAGCCGCGGCCTTGGAAATAGTATTATTCCATTCCGATTTAATAATCGTTCAGAGGTTGTATTAGTAGAACTTAACACCGAATAACGATACTTCAACCGAATATTGAAATGATCTGCTCTACGACGGCAAAAGAAAAAAAGCCGTCGTAGAGCAGACAATTTGACACGCCCATTTGAAACGGCGGCTTT
>ENA-OWXH01000047-OWXH01000047.1-human-gut-metagenome-genome-assembly--contig:-NODE-47-length-57711-cov-53.9392_pt1 | contig 57711 bp, 51 predicted proteins | sample MGYA00249245_ERZ652057 | MGnify/ENA primary metagenome ERZ652057 (study PRJEB26925, sample SAMN05827269) | human gut metagenome | biome: ENVO:2100002; feature: ENVO:00000062; material: ENVO:00002003...
GTTAGCAAAAACAGATGCCAATGCTACCACTCTTGAAAAACTTTAGGAAGGAAAAAGCAGCATAGACACATCCGGTATTCACCCCGCACTAAAAGAAACACACTTCGTGGTAGCATGTGATGTAACCAACCCTTTCTACGGTCCTGACGGAGCGGCATATATCTTTGCACAACAAAAAGGAACCGATCCTAAAATGGTGCAAAGGCTGGATGAAGGCATGCAATCATTAGCCGAAGTTATAAAGAAAACGACAGGAAAAGATATCACGAACTACCCCGGTGCAGGTGCAGCCGGAGGCATGGGTGGCGGACTGCTGGCTTTTTTTAACGCAGAGCTAAAACCAGGAACAGAATTATTATTGAAAGCCATCGACTTCTCCGAGAAAATAAAAGGAGCAGACCTCATTATTACGGGCGAGGGAAAAGCAGACCGGCAGACAGCTATGGGAAAAGTTCCATACAGGATACTAAAGGAAGCACAAAAAGAACATATCCCCGTTATTGTACTGGCAGGCAGTATAGAAAACCTGCCGGAATTAAACAAAGCGGGATTCAAAGGTATATTCTCTATAGCCCCCGGCCCCATCACCCTGGAGAAGGCAATGGAACCGGAGTTTGCTAAAGAAAATATCACCCGGCTGGTTTCCCAACTCTATTCAGTTATAACTAGCTTCGGCTAATTTGCAAGCCTTTGTCGGACAAAGCCATATCAACGAAACGGGCACAACTGTTGGGTGGGTTCTGAGCAAGAATACTTCGAATACGTATAGCAGCCTCAGGATCTTTAGCCACCATATAAAGATAGCCGCCTCCCCCCGCACCTGGCAATTTATATCCCAGGCAATAATCATCAATCCGGCGAATGATAGCCTCAACTGCCTCGGGATTAGTGCCGGGATCCAACGCTTGGTTCAGCTTCCAGCTTTTACCAACCAAACGCCCCATTTCATCGAAATTCCCACGCTGAATGGCTTCGTACAAGTCAAGAGCATGCCCCTTCATACCGCCAAGTATAGACAAATGCTCTGTGGAGTTGAGGAACATGCTACGCACGATTTCAGCTAAAATTCCTTTGGCTGTACGGGTAATTCCCGTGTAATAAAGCAAATGGCACTTCTGATATTCGCCACCTGTAAACAAATAATCGGGCAACCAGCGCACTAACGGACTCTGATCCATACCTGCATGAGTCTGCAATAATTTCACTCCACGCAGCACACCTCCGTATTGATCTTGCCACCCCCCTCCGGTAGTCAGCAACTGTTCCAAAATAAGCGTACGGTTACATATCTCGTTCTTATCCCAGTTCAGTCCGCAAAAATCAGAGATTGCCCCCAGCACAGTTGATGCAAGAATAGAACTTGTACCCAGACCGGAGCCCGCAGGAATCGCAGAAAGCAGAGTGATTTCCATTCCGGAGCCAAACGCCTTCAACTGCTCTTCCAATGAAACATACGATTCGGTGGAAAAGCCCGGCTGGAAACCTGCCAGCACCAATGCCGCTTTAGGTATAGAGAATGGGGATCCCACTTGCATGAAATCCCTTACCTCCCCGTAAGTTGTAACCACTTCCATAGCGCCTAAATCTATAGAACGAAGAATTATCTTATACTCCCGACAGGGTTTCACGTAAACTTGTAGAGGAGGCTGCCCGTTCAACTCAATAGCAATATTCACCACATTCCCCCCTTCATTCAAGCAATAAGGTGGAGTATCCGTCCATCCGCCGGCCAGATCAATACGGACCGGACTACGCCCCCAGACAATCTGATCGGAGTACACTGACAAATGCGGTTGCTGCCTCTTGGCTAAAGCCGAAGCAGTAAGTCCGTCGCGCATCAAACGAAAAGCCTCATTCTCATATTCCCGATAAGCCAGCCCCTTAAGCTGCTGCACCCGAGCACGGAACATATTATCACTGATACGTGTCATCAGCGGAGCCGATTCTGATAAAGGCTCAGGCAACGACAGATCATACCGAGCAAATTCTCCAGCAGCATTCTCCAAATTTAGCTGATAAAAGACACTTCGTTCATAATTATGCGCCAATGCCGGCCAATTCTTTATCCGGAAAGCTTCACGCTGTTCTGCCAGACGATAAAGATTAGAATAAGCGGATATATCATCGGCAGATAACTTACGACAGCGTTGCCATATTTCTTTTCCTTGCTGTAATGCCGGTTCAGAGACCATCCAGCGCATAACTGCTCCCAATTCCTCTACAGATGAGCAAACCGGAAACAAACGCGCGGCCTGCAAGTCGTGACCGTTTTCTATTTCTTCCACCGAAATGCCGCGTACAGCACACCACTCACCTACAGACATTCCTTGATAATATGTTTCTTCCTTGGCCAAAGATCCCTTGAAAGTATCATTGAAGCCGTATGGACGCGCTACATAGCCCGATTCTCCAAAAGGAACCACATCAATACACACACCAGACGGAACCTCCAAGTTCCAATTATTAACGGGAACACCTGTTATGATAGTCTGGTGATGGATATTCCATCCTGCTCCTACACAACTGTTCTCTATCCATATTTCCGAATTTTGTGAGGTAAGTTGATAACCTACCTCAGCATTCTGAACAAACATGGCCGGATGCGGTTTTACCTTCTTGTGCATAATCTCCCGCTGGTCGTTTACCAAATTTTGTACTGCCAATGTAGAAGAAATAAGTTCACGACTGGTTCCGTAATGATAAAACTCCCCTCCGGGCAACGGCAGAATAGCCACACTCAGCTTGTTAAGCTCATCGTCCATCGTACGCGGATGCTCTCCCAATGTAAGTCCGAAATCAGAATACATGTCATAATAAGAGAGTTTTCCTTCCTTATAAGATCGTTTTACCAACAGACTAACCGCACGGTCACTTAACAGCCAAATTCCGATATCCATCAGAAAAAGATGGGTTTGCATTAATTTCCCCAATTCCTCCACCGAAGGTTTTTGAAGCATGAAATCAAGCTTATCGGGAGTGACTCGTGAAGAAACAAAAACACCATGGTTCTTTGCCAGATTAGGATCTACCCATAAACCGTAACACACCACATCCGCATCAGGAATAGTCTGAAGCGGTTGGCCCGCACGGATATAAACATCCCCACTTGCAATCAATGTATGAAGAGAAGACGGAGCTTTCTCCATGATTTGTTCATATAAAGGGAGCTGGAGGGAAAGCAGATTTTGTGACAGCCGTTGTCCTCTGGCCCACCGGAATACAGGAATGGGGGTAAGAATTTTGCCGGATGGCGCATATCCGGGCAAACGACGACTCTGCCCGCCTGCATGAAATAAAATACGTTTTTCTTTTCCCAACCAAGTAAGAAAATCGCTGTCAGGAGTCACTTTCTGATGACAAGCCTCCAACAGCCATGCGGTCCCCCCACCTGATCCCAGCTTACTGCCTATAGGATCGGAAGTACAAAACCACTCTGTCCGGTCTGCTTTCTCTATATCATGAAAACATTCCACCAGATTAGGGGGAAGGGATAATAATTTTTTCATAGCACATCTTTATTTTATTGCACACAAAGATGCTTATTTTCCCCTAATAAGCCAAAAGATGAGACATGAATTTTAATCAGTAAATTCAAAAACACGCTCATCCAATGACATCACTTCCTTAGAGCCCGGTTGTGCAACAGGCACACCGAATGGCATCTGCGCTACCAATTTCCAATCACCAGGCAAATTCCAAGCTTTACGTACTTCATCATCAATCAGCGGATTATAATGTTGCAAAGACGCCCCCATTCCTGCATCTTCCAGCATGGTCCAGACTGCCAACTGATGCATAGCATCGGTCTGCTCTGCCCAGATAGGGAAATTATCTTTATAAGTGGGGAAACTTTCCTGCAAAGAGCGAACGATAGCCATATCTTCAAAATATAGAATAGTACCATATCCACAAGCAAAACAGCCATCAATCTTTTCTTCGGTCTTGCCAAATACCTCAGCCGGAACTCGCTCACGCAAGACATTTTTTACAATGTTCCACAACTTTTCATGCGCCTTACCTGTTAATAACGCAACACGGGTGGTTTGAGAATTGAAAGCTGAGGGGACAAATTCTACAGCAAAACGAATTAAATCTCTTATTTCTTTATCAGACAATGTCGATTTGTTTTCGATCTGATAAAATGTACGACGGGCTTTCAGAGCCTCTTTAAAACTTTTTGTCATATAATACAACGTATTTATAGGTTATTATAAATGAAGAACAAACAGGCAGCAAAAGATGTTCACTTTTTTTGCTTTTTTCAATGCAATAACCTATTTTTGTTAGCTAATTATTAACATTAAAAACAACACATTCAATGAAAGATTTTCTAAAATTTACGTTTGCCAGCGTTATCGGCGTCATTCTGGCAGGCGTAGTGTTCACTATACTAGGGATTATCACTCTGGTTAGCATAGTCGCATCATCGGATACTGAAACGGTGGTGAAAGACAACTCTATCTTCGTACTCGACTTTAAAGGCAGTTTGTCCGAACGTGTACAGGAAAACCCACTCCAACAACTTTTGGGGGAAGAATTTGAGGCATACGGTTTGGATGACATTCTAGCTTCTATCAAGAAAGCAAAAGACAATGACAAAATCAAGGGTATTTATATCCAACCTTCTTATCTGGAAGCACCATACGCTTCCTTAGAGGAAATACGCAATGCATTACTGGATTTCAAAGAAAGCGGTAAATTCATCGTTGCTTATGCAGACCAATATGCACAGAAGATGTATTATCTTTCCAGCGTGGCCGATAAAATAATTATCAATCCGCAAGGAAGTATCGGATGGCACGGAGCAGGCATGCAACCTGTTTTCTTCAAAAATCTGGTTTCCAAACTAGGACTGGAAATACAAGTATTCAGAGTGGGTACTTACAAATCAGCCGTGGAACCGTTTATCGCTACAGAAATGAGTCCGGCCAACCGCGAACAGATGACCGAATGTCTGGAATCTGTCTGGCATCGTATTCTTGCAGATGTATCCGATTCACGACACATCCCGACAGATACTCTGAATGCTTATGCAGACCGATATATGGATTTTTGTCAGGCAGAAGAATATGTGCAATGCGGACTAGCAGACACCTTGATGTATAAAGATGAAGTTATTTCCTATCTGAAACAATTAAGCGGTCGTGACGAAGACGACAAGCTGAACAGTCTTTTCATAGAAGATATGATAAACGTCAAGAAAAATGTGCCCAAAGACAAAAGTGGAAATGTAATAGCCGTATATTATGCATACGGTGAGATTCTGGATGCGCCCGGCAGTTCCACAGAAGATTGTATTGATGTACAAAAGATGTGTAAAGGCCTGCGCAAATTACGTGATAACGATGATGTAAAAGCTGTTGTATTACGCGTCAACTCACCGGGTGGCAGCGCATACGGTTCAGATCAAATATGGCGTGAAGTAGTAAGACTGAAAGAGAAAAAACCGGTAATCGTTTCTATGGGAGATTATGCTGCATCAGGAGGCTATTACATTTCCTGCGCTGCAGACCGCATTTTCGCTGACCCGACTACGCTGACTGGTTCTATCGGCATATTCGGCATGATGTATTCAGGTGAGAAACTGTTTACTGAAACTTTAGGATTGAATTTTGATGTAGTGAAAACTAATAAAATGGCAGATCTGGGTGCCAGCCTAGGTCCTATTCTTACCCGTCCATTAAACGCATCAGAACAAGAATTGATGCAGAATTATGTCAACCGAGGATACAAGCTATTCGTAAGCCGTTGCGCCGAAGGTAGAAAAATGTCTACAGAGGCTATTGAAAAAGTAGCTGAAGGCCGTGTATGGACCGGTGCTATGGCCAAAGATCTCGGTTTGGTAGATGAACTGGGAGGTATAGACAAGGCATTAAATGCCGCCGCCACCCAAGCCGGCATAGAAAATTACAGTATTATCGGCTATCCCGAAAAAGAAAATATTTTCGCAAGTTTGCTGGGCAATCAGAAAAAACATTATGTAAACAGCGAAATCAAAGAATATTTGGGAAGCTATTATAACAGCTTCAAGGCGCTGGAGAACATAAAAAACGCCAACTGCATACAGGCACGTATGCCGTTTGACCCTAATATCCAATAATTTGCGCATGGAAGGTAATCTTATCAAGATAAACAAGTGGCTATATCCGGTTTCATGGCTTTATGGGACCGGCGTATGGCTGCGTAATAAATTGTTTGACTGGGGAATATACAAAGAACGTAAGTTTGATGTCCCAATCATCTCGGTAGGCAACATCACCGTGGGCGGAACCGGAAAGACCCCCCATACAGAATACTTGATAAGATTATTGCAGAAAGATTACAAAGTGGCCGTACTGAGCCGCGGCTACAAACGCAAATCCAAAGGTTTTGTACTTGCTGGGCCGGATACGTCCGTACAGATGATAGGTGACGAACCTTTCCAAATGAAACAGAAGTTTCCGGACATCTATATGGCAGTAGACCGAAACCGTTGTCATGGCATAGAGCAGTTATGCAATAGTCACATTGCCCCCGGAACAGAAGTGATTATTTTGGATGATGCTTTCCAGCACCGATATGTAAAACCCGGAATGAACATCTTATTAGTAGATTACCATCGACTGATTTGCGAAGACGCCTTGCTGCCTGCCGGACGAATGCGCGAACCTGAAAATGGAAAAAGCCGGGCACATATTGTCATTGTCACTAAATGCCCTAAGGACATCACCCCGATGGATTTGAGAGTCTTGAGCAAGCAAATGGAACTTTACCCCTATCAGCAGCTCTACTTCACGACATTAGCATACGGCAAGCTGCATCCGTTGTTTACAGTAGGGAATGCAGTTCCATTAAAAGAGATAGAAAAAGATAAGCATATCCTATTGGTGACAGGCATAGCCTCACCAGCAAAACTCATTCAAGATTTATCACCATACAATGAGCACATTGAGTCACTGGCTTTCAGTGACCACCATAACTTTACAGCAAGAGATATGGAACTGATAAAGAAACGTTTCATGAAACTTCCGGAAGGTAAACGCATGATTATCACCACTGAAAAAGACTCAGTACGATTAGCAGCCCATCCACTGATGGACAAGACACTAAAACCTTATATATATATGCTGCCCATTGAGGTAATCTTCTTACAAGACCAACAAGAACTGTTTAATTCAAATATAACCAACTATGTTAGAAAAAATTCAAGAAACAGCAGATTTTCTTAGAGAAAAGATGCATACCAGTCCCGAAACTGCTATCATATTAGGTACCGGCTTAGGAAGCCTAGTACACGAAATTACCGATAAATACGAGATCAATTACAAAGATATCCCTAATTTCCCTGTTTCAACCGTAGAGGGACATAGCGGTAAATTGATTTTCGGCAAATTGGGTAATAAAGACATCATGGCCATGCAAGGACGTTTCCACTTCTATGAAGGATACTCCATGAAAGAAGTTACCTTCCCTGTACGGGTGATGCGTGAATTAGGTATCAAAACATTGTTCGTATCCAATGCAGCTGGAGGTACGAATGCAGACTTTGAAATTGGTGACCTGATGATTATCAGAGATCATATCAACTTTTTTCCCGAACATCCGTTACACGGCAAGAACATTGAATACGGTCCCCGTTTTCCGGATATGAGTGAAGCCTACTCCAGAGAACTGATTGACAAAGCACTGGAAATTGCTAAAGAAAAAGGCATCAAAGTACAACAAGGAGTATATATCGGTACACAGGGACCTACCTTCGAAACTCCGGCAGAATACAAGATGTTCCACATTCTTGGAGCTGACGCCGTAGGTATGTCTACCGTTCCTGAAGTTATTGTAGCAAACCATTGTGGCATCAAAGTGTTTGGAGTATCGGTTATCACCGACCTAGGCGTGGAGGGAAAAATTGTGGAAGTTTCACACGAAGAGGTTCAGAAAGCGGCAGATGAAGCGCAACCGCGCATGACTACCATTATGCGTGAAATGATTAATCGAATTTAAGGATATGCAGGAAATAAACAGAACAGAAATAGCGACCTTAGGTGAGTTCGGCCTCATTAAACATCTGACGAAGGATATTGAGTTAAAAAATCCGGAAACCCAATATGGTGTGGGAGACGATGCAGCCGTATTGGAGTTTAAAGATAAAGAGGTATTGGTGACCACAGACTTACTGATGGAAGGGGTACATTTTGATTTGGTTTATACCCCATTGAAACATTTGGGATATAAATCGGCCATCGTAAACTTCTCGGACATTTATGCTATGAATGGTGCTCCAAAACAAATCACAGTTTCTATCGCACTGTCCAAACGCTTTTGTATTGAAGATTTAGAACAATTCTATGATGGGCTAAAACTGGCTTGTGAACTACACCATGTAGATATTGTGGGTGGAGATACAACTTCATCCGTAACCGGGCTCGCCATCAGTATTACTTGCATAGGTGAAGCGGACAAGGACAAAGTGGTTTATCGCAACGGCGCACAAGATACAGACTTGATTTGTGTCAGCGGTGACTTGGGAGGAGCTTATATGGGACTTCAACTTCTAGAGCGTGAAAAGGCTGTTTTCCAAGGAGAAAAAGAAGCAAATCCGGATTTTTCCGGAAAAGAATATATTTTGGAACGTCAGTTAAAGCCTGAAGCACGTAAGGATATCATTGAGAAACTGGCAAAAGCGGGAATCAAGCCCACCGCTATGATGGATATTTCCGACGGCCTTTCTTCGGAACTGCTGCATATATGCTCACAAAGCGATACCGGCTGTCGCGTTTACGAGGAAAGAATTCCCATTGATTACCAAACGGCTGTAATGGCGGAAGAGCTGAATATGAATGTGACAACATGTGCTTTAAATGGTGGTGAGGACTATGAGCTATTATTTACTGTACCTTTAACAGAGCATGAACGAGTTTCGGCTATAGAGGGTATAAAAGTGATTGGTCACATCACCAAACCGGAGCTGGGATGTGCCCTGATTACCCGTGACGGACAAGAGTTTGAGCTGAAAGCGCAAGGTTGGAATCCACTAAAAGAAAAATAATTTTAATTAAACAACACTGATAATAAGCACCTTATGTTTTTATCAGTGTTTTTTTTAGAAATAGTTTGCAGTTTAAAAAAGTTTCACTACCTTTGCAACCGCAAACAAGAAATAATGGTGCCATAGCTCAGTTGGTAGAGCAAAGGACTGAAAATCCTTGTGTCCCCGGTTCGATTCCTGGTGGCACCACCTTGAAGAAAAAAAGACAGTAAAATCCTGATTCCCGAAATCAGGATTTTTTATTTTCTCACAAAACACAAAATACGGCAATATAGACTGGATGACGAGGTATACGAGCTTTCAGCTCGATTATAACTTTCTCCACTTCTGACCTGCCTCCATATTTGATTAAGTCTTGGAGCAAAACTACTCCTTCCCGATATAAATCCCAATTTGATGCATATTAAAAAAACACCTTATACTTGAAGCATAAAGCTGGATGAATTCATCTTTGTAGAGTTCCCGAACATCTTCGGGAGCATCATCAAGAGTATAAGCAGAAAGATTCTTACGCAAAGATTCCATATACCTGCCCCACATCTTTTCCTGCGTATAGCTGGCAGGATTTAGTTTGAATACAGTTTCTCCGCCAAATGCAAGAAAACGGTTCTGAGATTGTTTATCATTCACACATTCTTTTTTTATAAACTCGTCAAATCACCTCTGAGCTTCTACTACAACAAGTCTATTTTAGACTGCAATATCTCAAACTTATATAATATGCATATAAATCTTAATCATCGACGAACTGCAAAAAGTTCAGCTTCAGTTTCCCAAGTATCATCCGGACACTTTACCATACGTTGCCAACGGAATGAGGTCGCTGTAATTTCCGAAAACACCCACTGTATATTCTTCTCATTAATTTCCGTCTGAACAATCCTGTTTCCTTCTCTTTTTCCTTCCAGTTGTGTAGCCCCTCCTAATTCCGTATATAAAATATCCCATGCTTCTGTATTAGGATTATACATACGTACCGTAGTCGCATAAGCTGCATCCGGTTGATAATCTTTAATCCGCGCCTTACGCGAAGGACAAATAAACACATCTTGAATTGCAGTCCCTTCCAGTACCCAAGCGAATATCCACTCTCCCTGAACATGTCTTTCGCCTGTTGTACCTTGGTTATCAACCCATTCAAAATCCCATTCACCGACAAACTGTCCATACAGGTTGTCTTTTTCCGGTATCAAATTGCTTTTCCCTTTTGACACTAATACGTTTATAAATTCTCCCATACTTTACCTTACTGACTCTAGATTAGACAAATATAAGATTTATAATTAATAATCACTAATATTAAAGCAATTATCTGTATGCAATATTCATGTCGAAAGCAAACAGATACATAGTACAAAAAACGGATTTCCCTACTCCCAAACAGATTTTTTATATTACACCTCAAGAACATTTCATTTACAAACTTATTGCAAAAAAAGTATTTGGTCATTAAATCTCAATTATTCAAAAAAGAAATACCGATAAAAAGTCTTTTTTCCCTATATTTGCTAGACTAAAAAAAGAAAAATGTCATTAACTCAATTAATATGAAAAAACTATCATTTATTACCGTATTTGTATTCCTGTCCATTCTTTTTGTACAGGCACAGCAAGCAAAGTATGTATTTTATTTCATCGGAGATGGAATGGGTGTTAACCAAGTTTTAGGAACAGAGATGTATCGTGGGGAGTTGGAAGGCAAAATTGGTGTGACTCCGTTATTATTCACCCAATTTCCTTATGCAACCATAGCCACTACTTTCTCGGCAACCAACGGAGTGACAGATTCAGCCGCTGCAGGAACAGCACTTGCTACGGGAAACAAAACAAAAAATGGCGCATTAGGTGTGAAAAAGGATCTGGAAACCAAAGTTAACAGTATTGCTTCTTGGGCAAAAGAAAAAGGTTGCCGTGTAGGTATCAGTACCAGTGTCAGCGTAGACCATGCCACACCGGCTGCTTTTTACGCACACCAAGGACAAAGAAGCAGCTATTACAACGTGGGTCTGGATTTGATTGATGCCAACTTCGATTTCTATGCAGGATCAGACTTTTTAGATCCCACCAACAAAAAAGCCGCCGGTTCAAATTCAGAAAGTTTGTATACACTAGTGGACAAAGCCGGATATACCATAGCCCGTGGCTACAAAGACTATCAGAAAAAAGCAAAAAAATCGGATAAACTGATTCTCTTACAACCTGCGACAGCAACAGACAATAGTGCTATCCCCTATGCTATCGATCGAAAAAAAGGCGATATGACTTTAACTGAAATCACCCGTGCCGGAATCAATTTCCTATCTAAAGATCTATCAAAAGGGTTTTTCCTTATGGTTGAAGGAGGTAAAATAGACTGGGCTTGCCACAGCAACGACGCCGCTACTGCATTCCACGAAGTGATGGATATGGATAATGCCATAAAAGTTGCTTACGAATTCTACGAACAACATCCTGATGAAACCCTGATTGTAGTAACAGCCGACCACGAAACCGGAGGAATCGTTTTAGGAAAAGGTCCGTATACTTTGAACCTACAAGCTTTAAAATCACAAAAAGTAAGTGAAAGCGGATATACCAAAATTGTAAACGAATTAAGAAAAAAATACAAGAATCAAGTACCTTGGGAAGTTATCAAGCAATCATTGAAGGATAATTTCGGATTTTGGGATAGTATTCAACTGAATGAAAAGCAAGAAGCATCCCTGAAGAAAGTATATGATGAATCATTTAGCGGTAAAGAGATAGATTTAACCCAAAGTGAATATCAACAAGACGAACCTTTGGCAGCTGAGGCCAAGAGAATTCTGGATGACATCGCTCTAGTAGGTTGGACCAGTGGAGGGCACTCAGGAGGTTATGTCCCCGTATTCGCTATCGGAGCCGGCGCCCAACTATTCCAAGGCCGCATCGACAATACCGAAATTCCGGTAAAAATAGCAGAAGCTGCTGGTTATCCCAACAATTAATCGAAAGCAAGATAGTGCGACAAACGTTCCAAGTCTTTCTCAGTGAATTCCTCATACAAGGATAACTGGGAAAGACTTTTTAATTTTCCCTTTTTCCTCCTATATTCTATAATCACCTTTGCCTGATAAAAATTCATATAAGGATGAGAGCGAAGTTTGTCAAGCCCAGCCTTATTGGCATTTATCCGATGAATTGGTGTATTTCCGAGTTTAAACCACTTCAACATATCCTCATCTACATAGTTCACTTCCTTTAACTGAACCGTGTCATAAAAACCTCCCAAACGTTTCCGGTAAGCCACAATCATGCGTGCAATGCCACTGCCTATTCCCGGAATCTTTTTCAACTCGGTAGTGTCCGCTTCACTCAAATCGACTAAAGTTCCTTCCGGATATTTATAAGCTGCCAACGTATCTTTCTCCACCTTTTTGATAAAGTGCAATGTATCCTGTTTCCGCCGAAAAGCCTCTGAAATCTGGATATAGGGTTTTAAGATATTAAATTTCTCGGACGACAAGCCATAAACACGAGAGAAATCATCCGCTGTCCTGAATTTACCGCCGGCTCTCCGGTATTGCAAAATAGTATGTGCAATAAAAGGAGGCAATCCACATTGCAAAAATTCGATGGAATCAGCTGAATTTGGATCAAAGGCAGCCAATACCACCTCTATTCTCTTAGGCTTATCATAGGAATATTGCAGAGATTCCTTCTCCTCCATTTCATGTACTCCGGCCAGAAAGTTTTTTATTTCTTCTATTCCCTCTTGATCCTGTTCCAAAGACTCTTCCTTTACTGGAAAAAGAACCCATATACACATAAATATGAAAAGCAAAGTCAACAAAAAAAGTATAGCTCTGCGTTCGCTTTTCGAGAAATAGAAAAAGTCTTTCCACATTACAATTCTAAATTAGCCCTAATTCATTGATAAAAATCAAAATGATAGCCACAGGTGCCACGTATCTCAACAAAAAGATATACAGATTGAAAAGACCTGCTTTCAGCTTTCCTCCATTGGTCAATTCCTCATAAGAAACGGAACGTTTCAAATACCATCCTACAAAAATACATACCAGCAAACCACCCAAAGGAAGCATTATTTTTGCAGTGACAAAATCAAGCAAGTCAAAGAATCCCTTATCAAACAGCGTATATTTCTGCATACCCCCCAATGACAAGGAAGAAATGACCCCAATTATAATACACCCGAAGGTGACCAATCTAGCAGCACGGCCACGAGTTAAATTGAATTCCTCGTGCAGAAAAGCCGTCACCACTTCATGTAAAGAAATAGTAGAAGTCAATGCAGCCAAAGCCAGCAAGACATAGAACATCACCGAGAAAATATAAGCTAATATCGGCACACCGCTAAAAGCTTGTTGAAAAACATTAGGCAATGTAATAAAAATTAATGATGGTCCCGCATCCGGCTGGATACCTACAGAAAAGGCTGCCGGAAAAATAATCAATCCGGCTAAGACAGCCACAAAAGTATCAATCACACCGACACTCAGAGCCGTATTTCCCAGTTTGGTTTCTTTCCCAAAATAAGAAGCATAGGTTGAAAGACATCCCATTCCCAAACTTAAGGAAAAGAACGCCTGCCCCATAGCCCCTAAGAAAACATCTCCGTTCACTTTACTAAAATCAGGCTTCAGCAGAAACTCCAAACCTTTTTCCGCATTGGGAAGCGACAATGAACACCCTACCAAAACTACTATCAGTATAAACAAAACAGGCATCAGCACCTTCGAAGATTTTTCTATTCCATCTTTCACTCCCTTTACTATAACAAAATGGGTAACCAATAAAAAGATGACCAGCCAAATAAGTGGACGAACAGGATCCTTCGAAAAACTCTGGAAAGCAACCACAAAATCTTCCGGCTTCTTATCTGCAAAACCATTAACTCCCGCTTCCAATATATACTCCAAAGTCCATCCTGCCACTACCGAATAATATCCTAGAATAAGAAAACCGGCCAAAACTCCCAAATATCCCAACCACTTCCAATGAGTTCCGGGAGCCAAAACCTTATAAGCACGTCCCGTACTTGCTTTTGAATGACGACCTACTGTGAATTCGGCAATCATAATAGGCATTCCCAACATAAGAACACACGCCAAGTATACCAAAATAAATGCCGCACCTCCATGATTTCCCGTCTCATAGGGAAACCTCCATATATTACCAAGTCCTACAGCCGAACCTGCCGCTGCCAGAACAGCCCCAATCTTACTTCCGAAATTTACTCTTTCGCTTTTTTGCATAAAAAACTATCAAATTATTATAAATCAACACTAATTAGCCTGCAAAAGTATAAAATTAATCGTACTTTTGCGATGAATCACAAAAAAATTAAAGTATGCTATATTATTTTAGAAAATATCCGGTATCCTTGATCATTGTAGCTATCATCTTTTATCTTTCCTTTTTCACTCCTCCCAAAACAGATATGGAAGAAATCCCCTACATAGACAAAGTAGTGCATATATGCATGTATGGGGGACTCTGTCTCATTTTATGGATAGAATATCTGAGGAATCATAAGACTGTCAATTGGAATCATGTAATATGGGGAGGCATCATAGCTCCTGTAGCTATGAGCGGGTGTATCGAACTGATGCAAGCTTATTGCACAGATACCCGCAGCGGTGACTGGCTGGATTTTCTGGCAAACAGCATTGGAGTTGGACTAGCTGCCTTAATAGGATATTACTTACTTCGCCCCCTTATATGGCGTAAATCCTAAAAAGAAACGCCGACGATTCTTCGCGAACAGTCGGCGTGATGATAAAAGTCAAAGTTATATAATAAAGATAGAGAGTCAACTTAACGGAAATCTTTCAGATCATTCTGCAACCTCTGACGAGTGAAAAAGATACGGCTTTTCACTGTTCCCAACGGAAGTCCCAGTTTCTCGGCAATTTCCCTATATTTAAATCCTGATACATACATAGCAAACGGCACGCGGTAATCTTTAGGCAACGCATTCACGATACGATGTATCTCTTTCAAATCATAAGCACCTTCTGTAGAATCGAATCCTGATTCCTGTGGAAGATTCAAATGGAACAAGTTATCCGTCTGATCGACGAAAGTCTGATCACGCACTGTTTTACGATAATTATTTATAAATATATTACGCATGATGGTGTACATCCATCCTTTAAAATTCGTATCTGGAGTAAACTTCTCTTCGTTGTCCAAAGCTTTAAGTGAAGTTTCCTGCAACAAATCATTAGCCTCTTCTCTGTCAGCTGTCAATTTAAATGCAAAGCGAAATAATTCGGTTTGTATACTTAGTAAATGCTGTGTAAAGTCGACTGTCTTCATATTAATCTATTTTTAAGTTGTTATTTTCTGTTTTTGTTTTCTGTTGCAATATTAACGACTTCTTATAAAAGTCATGACAGAAAAACTAACAACAAAGGGGGTATAAACTATCAAATAACAGTTTTTACCCCCTAAATTAACAGTTAACAGGTGGTTTCGTTTTAACTTTTAATTAGCCGGTATCCCTCCACCGGTCCCAGCATTACCTCCTCCACTTTTCAAATCATCATTATTAATGCTTCGCGCTGCTTTTTTTACCTGAGCCTTCAACTCCCCAAAGCGCCAACTAATATTAAATCCATAATAACGCATCGGAATTCTGGTAGAAGTAGAAGAGCAGAAAGTAGAAGTATTGATATTATTCTTAAAAGTAATATATTTATTAAATAAATTGGACGAGTTAAGAGAAATAGTCAGCCTCTTTTCCTTCAAGAAAGAACGACTGAACCCTATCGCATAATAATAGAAAGAGGAACTTTTACCTTGCAAAGAGATATGCGGAGTACCACCCCCTCCATTCAGACTCAGACGCAGGTCCCAAGGCAGAGTCTGCTGAAAGCTTCCGAAGAGATTTCCTTCCCAGCCATGATTCTTTAAATCAAGCCCTGAACTTCTATAATCCACATAAGCTCCCCGTCCATTGATATTAAAGCGGGTTTTAGGAGACATATTCCAATTCAGGAACAAAGACAAATTAATATTCTTACTTTTTCCTATATTATCATAGGTAGAATTCATCACACCATCTTTTATAAAAGAGTATTGCTCTATACCATTATTGACAAAAGAATAATTAGCACTGACATTTACATTAAATTTCTGCGAGAAACTACCGAAAGTAACACTAAGCGAATGGGCCTTTTCACTTTCCAAATCAGGATTACCGTAACTGATCGCAGTGGGGTTGCTGGTGTCAGTAAACGGATTCAAAAACCAAATACCCGACCGACTGATACGCATATTATAAGATGCCCTCAAACTTTGAGTAGGAGCCAATTGGTAAGAGAACATCAAGGATGGAACCAAATCATCAAACTGAGCATCAAACTTCTCATCCTTATTTTTATAATCCGCATCCATAAATGTATGCTCATAGCGAATTCCCGCCTTTCCACCGAGTTTTTTGTACTTCATCTGATAGCCCAAATAAACAGCCAGAATATCCTGCTTATGATCATATTGCGTGCTCATATCCTGATCATACTTATATTCTCCGGTTTTATCGGCCAGATAATATTTACCATCACTTTTACTTCTACGAAAAATATACTTTATACCAGTTTCAATGCTGTGTATCGAATTTATCGGATTGGTATAGTCCAATTGAGCCGTATGCTCTTGTGTGCTGGCATCATTTTTAAAATATTGGTTTTGCAAAAGATAAGGAACATTCAACGTATCCTCATAATCCGTATTCGCCTCACTGTTATTGGGTGAATGGCTAAAACGATAAGAAAAAGTAAGAAGTTCCCCTTTCTTTTTGAACGAATGCTGATAATCCATATTGCCCCCCACTTCGCCAAAGCCCGATTCATTATTTCCTAAAGAACCGTAACCGTAAACCGGATTACCGGCATAATTAGTCATCTGTGTATTTCCAATCCTCTTATTCGTAAAATTGCCAGTCATCAGATTCATAGAAAAACTGATCAGATTCAAAGTGTCAATCTCATAACTTCCTTCCAGACTGCCAAATTGAAAATTGCCATAGCTCTTGCTTCTTCGATGCGACTCCAAAAATTTATTTTCCTGAGATGTGAAATCCTCACGATATGAATCTTCAAATCCCTTTTGAGATCCCTGGTAGTTATAAGAATAATTACCGGTAACAGTGAACTTGCCCGACTGAACCGTACCATAACCGCCACCATACACACGCGTATTGCTTCCACCACCATTCAATGTCACCGTATATCCTTCCATTCCAGCTCCTATAGTGATAATATTCAAGATGCCCGCCACCCCTTCCGCGTCATATTTAGCCCCAGGCTCGGTGATAACCTCTATAGATTTAATGGAATTGGCCGGCATACTCCGCAATACCTCGGTAGGATTATTGCTCATCATGTTATTCGGCTTGCCATTAACATGCACTTTAAACTTACTGCTACCGTTTACTTGAATTTTATCCTCTCCATCTACAGTCACCAGCGGAACTTTACGGAGCATTTCAAGAGTCGTATTGGTTTTAGAATCCGGATCATCCTCTATACTATACGTCACTTTGTCTATTTCTGCCTTTACCAAAGGTTTCTGCGCTACCACCTCCACTCCTTTCAACATTTCAGTCGCTTCTGCTATCAGAATCTTACCCAAATCAACATTCTTACGATTGGTCGATATCGAGAATTCCTTCTGTACAGGAGACTTTCCTACAGAAGTAAAATGAATGAGATAAGTCCCCGGCACGGCAAGCCGTTCGTCAAACCTGCCGTCCGCTCCTGTCACAGCCAATTTCACCGGCTTTGCAGGATTATTCTTCAATGAAATACGGATTGTAGAATACGGTTCCCCTTCATTAGACAAAGAATCTAATAAGATTCCCTTGACTGAGAACTGGCCTTGGACAACCTTTTGCGCCTTCGCCGTAAATGACAAACTTGCTACAAGCAAGATAATGCCCCATAAAATGTTGTGTTTCATATATCAATAATGAGTTTGTGTTTGTTACAAAGGTAGGTAAACGATAGCAAGTAGTTTATTTTCAGACGTTAAAGAAGCCTATATATTATCTACCAGCGAGTATAAGGATTCTTCATCAAAAAAGAATTATAATAACGAATATCTCCCGTTACCTCTTTTTCGATGAAATGGGGCTTTTTGAACAATTCGTCCTCGCTATTCAGTTCCACTTCCGCTACAGTCAAGCCCTCATTCTCACCATAAAACTCATCCACTTCAAAGATATGCTCTCCACTTTTCACCAAATACCGGATTTTATCAATCACCCCAGGCTCACACAGTTTCATCAACTCTTCGGCCTCTTGCAAACTGATCTCCTTCTCCCACTCATAACGACTTGTACCGGAGTCATTGGAAGCCCCTTTGATAGTAAGATACCCTTTATTATCCCGAATACGCACCCGGACAGTTCTTCCACGAGCACTACAGATATAACCTTGCACAATATGACTATGCGCATAAGCCTCTAGTTTATAACTGTCATCCTTTACTAAAAATTTTCGTTCTATTTCTTGTCCCATAGCGTTTTAATATATAAAAAAGCCCCGCAAAGAATAACCTCAGCAGGACTTCACTATTTCTTCTTCTTCTGTTTTTATCCATACATGGCATAGCCTACCATAATAACAAGGGCTAATACGATTAATCCGATGAACAGACCTTTTACAATCCTATTTGCTTTCTCTTCTTCCCGCTTACTATAAGCAGCTTTCTTATTCTTTCCCATAAGTATTTCATTTTTAAGATTAAACCATCTCCTTTGAATATCCCAAAAGTACAAAGTTTCTAGAAGAAAACAAATAAATTACGAAGAAATTACTAATTCTCCGAACCGGAAAACTCCATCAAGTATGCCTTGATAAAGCCATCAATCTTTCCATCCATCACTCCGTTCACATCCGAAGTTTGAAAATTAGTACGATGATCCTTCACACGACGGTCATCAAAGACATAACTGCGTATTTGTGATCCCCATTCAATCTTCTTCTTGCCTGCCTCCACCTTGGCCTGTTCTTCCATGCGGTGCTGCAATTCCTTATCATATAAAATTGAGCGCAACTGGCGCATCGCATTTTCCTTATTCTTCGGCTGGTCACGGGTTTCAGTATTCTCAATCAAGATTTCCTCTTCCTCACCGGTATATGGATCTTTATATTGATAACGCAGACGTACTCCTGACTCCACCTTGTTCACATTCTGTCCGCCGGCCCCCCCCGAACGGAAAGTATCCCAAGACATACGGGCAGGTTCAATTGTCACTTCAATACTATCATCCACCAACGGCGTTACAAACACAGAAGCAAAAGAAGTCATCCGTTTCCCCTGAGCATTATAAGGAGACACGCGCACCAAGCGGTGAACTCCATTCTCACCTTTCAGATAACCATACGAAAAACTGCCCTCAATATTCATTGTCACCGTCTTGATTCCGGCCTCATCCCCATCCTGAAGATTAGCCACGCTCACTTTATAGCCATTGGTCTCCGCCCAACGCATATACATACGCATCAGCATGGAAGCCCAATCCTGACTTTCAGTACCACCAGCACCACAATTAATTTTCAATACACAATCCATTTGGTCAGCCTCCTGGCGAAGCATATTCTTCAGTTCCAATGCCTCCACCGCAGTGACAGCCTTTTGATACGCTGCATCCACTTCTTCTTCGGTAACCAAATCGTCTTTACAAAAGTCAAAAGCCAATTCCAGTTCATCTGCCATCGTCTTTACCTCACGGTAACCGTCGATCCATTTTTGCAGATCTTTGACCTTCCTCATTTGTGCTTCTGCTTTCTTGGCATCATCCCAAAAACCGGGCGCCTGCGTACGCAGTTGTTCTTCTTCCACCTGAACCAGTTTATTTTCTATGTCCAGATATCTTTCAAGTGCCGCAGTACGTTCTTTTACGTCTTTCAGTTGCTCTATTGTTATCATCTTGAGAATTTTTGCATTTCAGGATGCAAAGATAGTGGAAATCTATTCATTTTCCCATTATTCTTCATACATCTTTTCTATTTCGGCAGCATAGTTCTTGTTCAACACATTACGTTTTATTTTCAACGTATTGGTCAGCTCACCACGCTCCATACTGAAAGGATGGGGCAACAAAGTAAACCTCTTGATCTGTTCATAATGTGCAAACTGCTGCTGCAGTGTATCAATCCGCTCTTTAAACAAATCGATAATTTCCGGTTTCTGCAACAGTTCCTCCATACTTTCATAACGAATACCTTTCTTTGCGGCATACTCTTTCACCAGTTTATATTCAGGAATAATCAAAGCAGAAACAAATTTACGTTCATCGGCAATAATAGAAATCTGATCGATATAACGGTCTACCACCAATTTGGCTTCAATGGCTTGAGGAGCGATATACTTTCCGTTTGAAGTTTTAAACAAGTCCTTGATACGCTCTGTAAGGAACAAATGCTCATCTTTTATATAACCCGCATCACCGGTATGGAACCATCCGTCTTCAGTAAACGCCGCCTTCGTAGCAGCTTCCTTTTTATAATAGCCATGAGTGATTCCTTCACCACGTAACATTATTTCGTTATTCTCCCCTATTCTGACCTGCACATGGGGCATGATACGCCCCACCGAACCAACCACATGGTCATTATCATTCTCACAAGCAACCGTTGCAGTAGATTCCGTCAATCCATAACCGGCTACCATATTAATTCCCACCGACAAAACAAACTCCTGTACAGCCGGTGGAATAGCCGCACCGGCAGTAGGGAAGAAACGCCCGTTTTCAATGCCAATAGTCTTTTTCAACAAGCTATAGATCGTTTTCTCATAAAATTTATATTTCATGTGCAATACAGGCGGAGGAGTCAGCCCTTTGTACACATAATCCAAATTATGTTCACGTCCCACTTTAATAGCATCCAGCATCAACTTCTTTTTCAATCCGGTTGTCTCATTGATTTTTTCTTGCACGCCGGCATACACTTTCTCCCAAAAACGGGGAACACTACACATAGCCGTAGGACGGATTTCCTTTATTGTTTTCTGGATATCAGCAGGACGCAAGTTGATAGACAAAGTACACCCCATCGAAAGACACCAGCAAGTCCATGCACGCTCAAACACATGAGTAAAAGGAAGGAAATTCATAATCACATCCTGATCACCCAATTGAGGGAAACGTTCATCATGTGCCGGAATGGCCGCCTCATAGCAAGAATGATGCAACATCACCCCCTTGCTGTCTCCGGTTGTTCCACTGGTATAAAGAATATTGGCAAGATCACCATTACCCGACTCTGAAGTACGCTTGTCTACCTCAGCTTGATGCGGATGCGCCTCACCCAATTTCAGAAAGTCATCAAAATAAATGGAAGTCTGGTCCCGCTCATCACGCTTTACCTCCCTGTCGAAAATTATAATCTGTTTCAGTTGGCTTCCCAGTAGCATAACCCGGAACGCCACATCATATTGCAACTGTTCACCTACAAAAATATAACGTATTTCGGCATCACCTACCATATAATGTACCTGCGCCTCGGAACTGGTAGCATAAAATGGTACAGTAACAGCCCGTACCCCAAAAGCTCCAAAGTCCACATACAGGCATTCCGGTTTATTTTGAGAAAAAACTGCTATATTTTCCTGTATGCCTATACCTAATTCTATCAATGCATTCGAAACTGTTTTTACAGTTGCGGCAAACTGGTTCCAAGAAACCGGAATCCATGTTTCTGTTTTATAATCGCGGTAACGCAACGCTACACGATCACCATATTTCCCTGCCTGACGTTGTATCAGGACAGATAAGAAAGAACTACTCATTCCAAAGATTTATTTTTAATTCATCGGCAAAGTTATCGTTTAATTTGGAATTATCCTCTATAAACAGGCATTAATTTTCCCAATTAGTCAAAGAGTTAGAAGAAATCAGCCGAAAGCTTTAGTTGCATATCTAACTTAATTACCTACTTTTTTCATCACCGTTTACCACGCAAAAATAGTATCTTTGCAACACATTAAATTATTAAAATCAAGATGATTGATATAGAATATTACACTTCCGAAGCAACCACATTGCTGAATTCGTTAATCGGTATCCCCTCATTGAGCCGGGAAGAAGAAGCTGCCGCTGACTTTCTGCAGAACTATATTGAAGAAACAGGTATCATGACCGGTCGTTCGGGCAACAACATTTGGTGTATCAGTCCGATGTTCGACCTCAACAAACCGACTATTTTACTAAATTCCCACATCGATACCGTAAAACCGGTAAACGGATGGCGGAAACATCCTTTCACTCCGAAAGCCGAAAACGGAAAGATTTACGGTTTGGGAAGTAATGACGCCGGCGCCAGTGTAGTATCCTTATTTCAGGCGTACCGCCATCTCTCTACAACCGAGCAGGCATACAATCTGATCTTTCTTGCCTCATGTGAAGAAGAAGTTTCCGGAAAAAACGGAATAGAAAGCGTATTGCCCCAACTACCTCCCATCACCTTAGGCATAGTGGGTGAACCGACAGAAATGCAGCCTGCTATTGCCGAAAAGGGATTGATGGTGCTGGATGTTACCGCATACGGCAAAGCCGGACATGCCGCACGCAATGAAGGAGTGAATGCTATCTACAAGGTACTGGAAGACATTCAGTGGTTCCGTGATTATAAATTCCCAAAGGAATCTTCCCTGCTGGGGCCTGTCAAAATGAGCGTGACACAAATAAATGCCGGCACGCAGCATAATGTCATCCCCGATACTTGTACTTTCGTTGTAGATATCCGCAGTAATGAATGTTACTCTAACGAAGAACTATTCAAAGAAATAAGTGCCCATCTAAAAAGCGAGGCGAAAGCTCGTTCTTTCCGCTTGAACTCATCTCATATCAGTGCCGAGCATCCCTTTGTGAAACGCGCGGTAAAACTAGGACGTGTACCTTTCGGTTCTCCTACTTTGTCCGATCAGGCGTTGATGAAGTTCCCGTCTGTCAAAATCGGTCCGGGAAAGTCCTCCCGTTCACACACGGCTGATGAATATATCATGGTTTCGGAAATTGAGGAAGCGATAAGGCTTTATATCGAGATGCTGGACGGACTGGTGCTGTAAACGACTTACAAAGACGCTATTTCCCCTATAGACAGACCGGTAACCTGTGCAATTACATCAAATGCAATACCGGCCTGTTTCATTTTTTTTTGCATTCTTGAAGCATTCTTCCTTACGACCTTGCTCAAGACCTTTTTCAAGGCCCTCTTTAAGACCTTCCTCACGCCCTTTTTTCAACTGGGTGGACATCACGCTGTACCAGTCGCGGAAATTCTTCAAACTTTCCCAATACTCGCCTAATTCCTTAGGATTGAACTTAGCTATCTCGGCAGCCTCGAAAAGTTCCTTGTTCATTGCCGTGCCGAAAAGCAGCTTGAAGCCGAAATCGGTATAAGGGTTGATGTATTTATCCTGTATGCCTTCTGTTCCCATATCTATCCGAGGTTTAATAAGTTATGATACAGGATAAAAGTAATCAATATACTGCAATTCCCCGTCTTAAAAGAAAGATTTAACTATTTATCATTCATAGTAGCAACATATCCTCATCATAACAATAATTTATATCTTTCATTCCCCTTTTCTAGATAAGGTTTAATAATTCCTCATTATTCCATCTTTCAGCATATTCACTGCTTAAGTCTGCCGTGATACACTCGTGCTTATTTTCCCCTTTTTGTAAACCGATAACTCTGATGTCAGGAATAGTTTTAGCATACTTTCTTATTGCGAGTTCCAATAAAATTCCTAAGCTTATCGATTTCATATTAGGCGGATAAAACGGTTCCGCACTTTGAGCATCATTTAAACAGGAAAAAATAACATCTATTGCCTGTTCCCACGTAATAAAAAACCGGGTAGCTTCAGGATCTGTCAATATAAGCTCCTTCCTATTTTCTAATGCATACTTCCATTTTACCAAAACAGATCCTGTAGAATGTAATACATTTCCATAACGAACGATCCTATAAGCGCAATTCGATCCGTTTATTTGTTCAAAATCCTCAAAAAGATTCTCCATAAGCAATTTAGTAGCCCCATACGTTCCTGAAACTTGAACAGCTTTATCAGTGCTTGTTGCCAGAATAAATTTTATGTTCTGCTCCTCAACAGTTATTTTAAGAAGATTCAACGTACCAAGAATATTAGTCTGAACAGCTTTCAGAGGATGTTCTTTTGCCAAAATGACATCTTTAAACGCAGCCAAATGAAATATCCCATCACAACCATTCAATGCCTTTTTCAATAAAAGATAATCTTCAATGGGGCATGGAAAGATTTGAACGCCTTTAAATTTCTCCCTCAGAGCAATCAGTTTTCCTTCATTCCTGGCTATCGCATGAATAGTATGTCCTTGGGTAATCAACCGTTCTATCAATTTCTCAGCCAAATAACCGGTAGCCCCCGTTACTGCAATGGTTCCCATACTCAAGCTATTTTTTATCATTCATCAACACATCCCTCGCAACATAAGGCTGTGGAGAAAACTCAACAGTCAACACATTCGACTCTCCTAAAGCTGTTAATGTATGGACGCACCCCGGTAAAGTCCTTACCAAATCCCCCTTTTCCCAAATCTCTTCTATTACAGCCTCACTATCATCATATTTCTGAAAAGTAGCCTGCATACGCCCCTGTAAAATAAGCATATATTCCACCTTTCTAAAATGATAATGATTACCTCTAAGAACCTTTGGGACGAATTGCAAGAATCCTATATATTTAGCGGCTTCCACCGCTGGAATTGAAGCACTCAAAGTAGTATCCTCGCCAATTACAAAACCAGTCCCCGCCTCCAGCAAGCTATAATTTTTCACATTCCCTACGGATTCCACTTTTATCAAATCTCTGACAGTTATTTCATCAAACATTTTTTTCGATTGCTCACGCACGTCAATGTTACATAATCCGGCACGATATTTTAATAAAAACAATTTATGATGAGGAGCAAGATTCTCCAATCTCAAACACTCATCCATATCCAGCAAAACAAAAGATTCACCTTCCAAAATACGGATATCCGCTGCATCGTCCATCAAATAAGTATGATGAATATATTCCCATCTATCATAGTCTGCTCTATACTCAGACCCCAGATAGGTTATAGAACTAAAATGTACCTTTGAGGATTTCTTGTGTTCAAATTCTTCCTTCAGTTCTCTGATAATACCGTCTAAAGGGGTTTCCTCCTCCTCAAGGTAGCCAGAAACAAGAGAATAACATCCGGAGTACTCTATATCCGGATTCTCATCTCTTTTTTGCAACAATACTCTATTATCTGTTGTAGTAATAATCGCAGTAGTCGAATCCATCATCTTTTTCATCTTCATTATTTTTTAAATTTTCATTCTGTTGTATTTTCACCACACCCACGTGATGAATAATATTTTCCTTATTCAGCATATCAGTATAAATAGCATGGTTTAACACTATAATAAGCAACCAAATAAGAGACAATATGGCAAAAAAAGGTTGAGTGTATGATTTCAGCCATAACTCCCAAGATTTTTTCTCTCTTTTCAAATTAGAAGGAATCTTTGTGAAAAGTTTCACATACTCATCCGGAAAAGTCTTTTCCGCTTCACATAACATATTCTTCCAGTGCTCATGATAACTCCATAATCTCTGCATTACGTAAATAGACCATATTGAGAATGACAATCCTCCAAATGCAATAATAAATGTCAGGTATTCAGAAGTTTGGCATACAGAGTTAAACAAAACGGTTTCCAATCCGAATAAAGAAACATTTATTCCGAACATAATATTAAAACGGCTCCAGATACCAGCTCCTTCATACTGTAATTGGCCAAGAAGGTGAGTATAATGTTCCATTAATTTAGTGTTCTGCAAGGAATCCCTATCATTTACCGCCTTCTGATGATCCACATCCGCATAAAAGTTTATACCGCATCGAACTAATTTCGTCATTATATCAAGAATCTATTTTTATAATAAAAAAGGAGAGGATATTCCTCTGTTATCAGATTCATATCCCCTCCTCGCTTGAGGTTATCAAGAAGAAAGCATATCAAATTTAAACTATACTTCCTATCTTAGCCCAAATGTTTACTGTACTTTTCTTGTTACAGTTACCTTGAATGTCTTGGTTACAACACCCCAGTTATGAGTATAAGTAATGTTCAAGTTTACATCATGAGTATATACTGTACCTGTCGGAGTTCCCTTCCAAGTAAGAGTTGCAGTAGCTGCATCATAAGTAAAGTCTTTTTCATTCTCATCCAAAGAAATTTCCAATCCTGTAGCTTCAGCAACAGCATTACCAGCAGCATCTTTTCTATACAATGTTTCAGCTATGGTTTCTTCAGCAGCAATCGTAGCGGCATTGTATTTTACCAATACATTTTTAACAGCATCTTTCAATGTCAGTTCAGTCCATTTCTTCTTGTCTGCTGCACCTAAAGCATTAATCAAATCGATAATCTTAATCTGATCGTTTGTAGCCAATGCCGGATTATTATACTTCAAGTCTACTATTGCAGAGAATTCTAAGATAGGTTGTTCCACCTTCCAGTCTTCAGTTGCAAACAATACACGCTTAGCAGAACCAGCTGTAGCATCATAGATATCAACTTTCAAAGTTCCAACCTTAGCCAAATCTACACGCGGAGTAAAGGCAATCTGATTAGTGCTAGTCCATTCAATGTTATTTTCTTTCATCATTTCCTGAACATAAGCATTCTGCTTCTTATAATCCAATTCAAACTCAACTGTCGCATCTTCAGGAACAACATTGTACATCTTGTCGAATTCTTGAGATTCCATGATGAACTTGCTATAAGCACCGCCAGTTTTTGTCCATGTACCGATAATAGTACGACTCTTGTATTCATCCTTGATAGGACAATCAAAGTTATAGGTTACAGAGAAGTTATCTACAGAAACCTTGAACAGTTTGTTTACGAAGCTGTTGTAAACACCATACGGTGTGTTCACTCCGTTAGTCATTTTCTCGGTAGCTCCCCAACCAGGATAATAAGAAGAAGCTCCAGCCAACAAGGACATATTCTTGAACTGTACAAAGTCAGCACCCGGTGTCAAAATCAAGAACAAAGAGTCTTTGTCAGCATTGTTTCCACCGTTCTTATAATACAAGACAGCTTCATTTTTAACCGTTTCAAGATTTTTAGCCAAGTCTGTAACTTTTGCAGGAATATTAGTCGATAAATTGTTATTTTGATAATATTGATTACAGTTATCAGATATTGATTGATAACTTAACAACTTGCCACCAGCATCATATACAGGCTTGTTCAATGTAATGAATGTGCAATATTCCTGATTTTTATTAGAAATAACATCACGACCTTCAATAGCAGCCTCAAAGTTACGAACATCCAAAGTGATGATCCGAGCTTTTGAGCTATTGTATGCAAATGCAAAGTTTTCCTTAGCATCCAACGGTTTCAAAGCAACGGTTCCGAATACAGGATTAACAGCAGGACGAACAGCCTTGATGAATACTACATTTTTCACCTCGTATTCTTTAACACCTTCTTCCTGTGGTTTAACTGTAGTAGTCACTTCTATTGCAGCATATTCATCAATAGCAGATGCCTGATTAGTCGATTTTACAGACAAAACATTATCTTTAAAATCAAAGATACCCTGACGAGTTTTAATAGGTTGTCCATTAAATGTATAATCCTCATTCTGATCCAACAATCTGAACACTCTGGTATATGAAATATTGGTTGACTTCAACCATACTTTTGCATCTCCGGAAATGTAAGCGTCAATAGAATCATTTACATTATAAACACCTTGATAGTCAAAGCATCCATAAGATTTACCATCATAAGAAGCACCATCTGCATTGATTATTGCAGGGTATTCATCTTCTTTCATATTAGTAGAGGTAAAAGCATTTACAATGCTCTTTACAGATGCATGTGTTCTACTTACCGTGAAATAATCGGAAGCTGATGTATATTGACCATACATAGTTACATCCAATGAGGTTGCATAGGTATTATTTCCAATACCTTCATTCGGTAAAATAGCAAGGCTCAAAATACCGTTTTCTAATTTTGCAGAACCTTCCATATAGGTCAAAGCAGGAGCAACACTACGAACCTGATACGTATCAACAAAGGAGAATTTCGCATTATTCAATGAGAAATCACCCGGATATACCTTGAATGAAGCATAAGCAGGAACAGATGCAAACAAAACATCCTTATCCGGGTTAAAACTTCCTTCATTTTCCTGCCAATAGATATCATAAGCCTTACAAACATCACTATAATCATCAACAGCCTGTTTTCTGTAAACCACAGTCTGCAACCCTTTGAATGCAGAACCTTCCTGCAGCAAAGTATAGTTCTGTCCGTCGATAGTCACGATTACAGTCTTGCTTTCAGCATCTACAGCAATGTTAGGAAATTCATTGTTCTGCTTCAAATCAGTAACTTTGTCACCGATCTTGATGTATTCCACACCATCCACTGTCACCCAAGACACGTTTGAACCGGCAGCTTCACCATCCTGACCTCTGGCCGGAACTTTGTTACCTTCGGTATCTTTCACATCCACCCAAGTAGCACCTTTGTCTGTGCTAACCTGCCAGTAATTGCCTTCCACACGGAATTCAGGGATAACAGTAGTACCATCTGCTCCATTAGTACCATTCTTGATAGTAATTTTGGAACCGTCAGTGAAAACCAGTTCATATCCACCGGTAACCTCATTACATGACTGAACGAATTTACCTGCCTTAATTGCCGAGTCAAGACTTGCAATGGTTTCCTTGACTTCGCTCAATTCCTTGTCGATGCGGTCAATGTCATCATCATAGTCCTTACAAGACACAAATGTTCCTGTTGACGAAACCATTAAGGCTCCGAACAGGATTGCACTTAAAAACTTTTTGTTCATAATAGAAAAACTTTAAATTTATAAATTTAAAAACTAAAATTGGTTATACATATTAACTTCATTATTAATAGCTTAGCTAGTTTATCACCTGTAAATACCGTTTCCTCCTTTCCCTGGACTGATAAGATAAAGGTGATATGCCCACAATACGACTGAAAGCCGAGTAGAAAGCACTTTTAGAGGCGAAACCACAACTACAGGGCAAGTCATTCAATGTGCAACGACCGGAATCAAGAAGTTCCTTGGCGTATTCCACGCGATAGCTGTTCACAAGTTCCTTCAAGTTGCAACCAAAATACTTATTCACTACATTACTCAGGTAGGTCTGGTTCGTTTCAAGCAGTTCACTCAGTTTTTTCAGAGAAAGCGAGGTGTCAAGGAATACCTGACGTATCTCAAGCTGGTACAATATACCTTTATATATATTGCAATCCACCTTGCGAATGTCTGTTCCCTTTCCGGCAAACTCCTCTTTCCATTGCCGCTCGGCGGCCTTGAAAAGCAAAGTTTTCTGCCGCTCGGAAGTAGCGGTCGTGCGTTTACGTCTCAGAAATAGATATTCCATCTGCTTTATGTTGTTTTCATTTAGTTATACCGCTTCAAAGACCAGGTATATTCTATATATAAAAAGGTCTTAAAAACGACATTTTTTGTAGATCTCTTGATAAGAGATCTACAAAAAGCATTAACACACATTATATCAACATATTACAGAGCTGTTGAAACGGAATAAAGAAGAATATAAATAAGTGAGAGAACTATTTTTTTATATAAATTCCTATTTTTTTTGCCAAAAATGTATTAGTTCTCAAAACTTTGCTTATTTTTGCACAGAAAATATATATCTCTTATCAAGAGATATATAAATCGGGTCATGTAAAAGCGAAGCATAACAAACTGAAAGACAGAATATTGCTACTTATAAAGAGTTTATGTTAGCTTTAAAAGGAGAAAAGTTCATCATTTTAACTTTTTTTGTTTCATCAAAGAGAAATCCATCAACCAGTTTTTTTAAAGTTCTACTATAAAAGTCCAGAAGCATTTGGAATTATTATGGAAATGACAATAGATCGAACCCTGTTGCATAAACCTTTTCTATCTCCTGATTAAACCTTTTTATACGGATGTATTCTATCTCCATAGCCTTTGGAGCTATCTCCATAAGCTTTGGAGTTATCTCCCAAGGCTATGGAGTTAACTCCAAAGGCTTACGGAGATAGAACAAACAGGAAAAAAACCTTTAACCATACGGCGGGAAAGGTTTAGAAATATAGACAAGAGCTTTTAAGGATGAATCTGATTACAAAGCTACGCATTCCTTAAGCAGGGAGGAAAAGTCCCCAGACTGCCTTCTTATAAAAAAGCGAAACAACATATTGGCAGGAAGATATACATCTGACTACATGTATGTTATATAGCAACAAGTCGAAATGCTAAAGTGAGGGCATATATCCAATCCCAATCTTTACTTTTGCCTGTCATACAAACCATCCATAAAATTACGAACGCTCGTACAGGGGGGTATCACAAACAATTGCATGAAATAAATCCCCACTAAATTTCTGCTGACCCAAAAGCCAGATAAGCCCTCATTTCAGCAGGCTGAAGGATTTATATCCGGATGAAGGAAATAAAGTAAAAATGGTTCATCATAAACAACTGAGTAACAATATATTACCTTACAATGAAGGATTTGAAGGAAAAAAAACAGGTTATAGAGCCAAATCTTTCTATAACCTGCATATACTCAAATCACCTTGAAACAATCAGAGAGTGATATCTTTCATTATCTTTTCTAATGCTCCGGCATTATGGTTCACATAATTTCCGGCAGCTTTCCCTGCTTGTTGCAAGCAAGCCTTATCCGACAAAAATTTGTCCATCAGCCGTTTAAAATCATCATAGCCAGTCACTTCAAAACCGCCTTTCTGCTCCAACAAATGTTGCGCCTCGCGAAATTTCTTGTTGTTAGGTCCGAATATCACAGGAATACCATATACAGCCGCTTCCAACACATTATGAATTCCAACTCCGAAACCACCCCCAATATACGAAATCTCACCATATCGGTAAATGGAGGACAGCAATCCGTAACAGTCGATAATCAAACAATCGGCCTGTGTCACATTTTCTTCCGTAGCCTCGGTATAGCGGATGCACGGACGTTTCACCTTATCTAAAATCTCTTTCAAATGACTGTCGCTCACCACATGAGGAGCAATAACCAGTTTCATCTCAGGATGTTCATTGAAATACTTGATAAAAATATCCTCATCCAGTCCCCATGAGCTGCCTGCAACAAAAGTCAACGAGCCACCTTTGAACTTCTCCACCAGCGGAAGCTGCTTGGCTTGATGGCAGATATCCAGCACACGGTCAAAACGAGTATCGCCCACAACTGTCACATCGGTCACACCAATTGTTGCCAGTAATTTTTTGGAAACTTCATTCTGTACAAACAAATGAGCAAAAGTCCTCAGCACCTCACTATATCTCTTCCCATACCAACGGAAAAAAATCTGATTGGGACGGAAAATGGAAGATACGCTATAGGTGGGAATACCTCTCCTATGCAACTCATTCAAGTAATTCTGCCAAAATTCATACTTGATAAAAAACACCATACAGGGGTTAGCCAATTCTACAAACCGACGGACATTACGCGGAGTGTCGAAAGGCAGATAGCAGACAAGGTCTGCCCCCTGGTAGTTCTTTCTCACTTCATACCCTGAGGGAGAAAAGAATGTCTGCAATATTTTATATTCGGGATGCTCCTTACGGATACGTTCTATCAAAGGGCGTCCCTGTTCGAACTCACCCAATGAAGCTGCATGAAACCAAATATAACGGGCGTTTTTGTCTATCTTGTTACGCAAGATATCAAATACCTCCCGGTGTCCTTTTACCATTTTGGCAGGCTTGGCACTGAACAGGCCGGCAACCTTCACCCCGAATAGATAAATATAGATGACTAAGTTATAAATCATAACTACCGGCTATTACTTGAGCACTTCCACAGCCCGACGAATGCGTCGCAATGTTTCTTCTTTCCCTAAAACGGCTGAAATATCAAACATATGCGGGCCTTTACCCTCACCTACCAAGGTTAAACGGAAAGCATTCATTATATTACCCAAGTGATAACCTTTATCTTCTATCCATTTCATGACCACAGCTTCCTGGTTCTCCAGCGAGAAGTCGTCCAAGGCCTCCAACACGTCCGCCAACTCCAGCATACGTTCGGGAGAGTCCTCTTTCCAACGTTTTTTACGGGTCTTCTCATCATATTCCGTAGGAGCGACGAAGAAGAATTTGCAAGTTTCCCACAAATCCTTGATAAAACTTACACGATCTTTCATCAAACCTACCACAGTCACTACTTTATCCATAGGAGCTTCAATGCCGTGCTCTTTCAAGATCGGCATGAAAAGCCCGGCTACTTCCTCATTGCTTTTCTTCAATATATATTCATGGTTAAACCATTTTCCTTTTTCAAAGTCGAATTTCGCTCCGGCTTTGCTGCAACGGTGCAGGTCGAAAAGCTTCACCAGTTCATCCAAAGACATCAGTTCCTGGTCATTGCCCGGATTCCATCCCAACAGGGCAAGGAAATTGATAACAGCTTCGGGCAGGTAACCCGACTCACGATAACCGGAAGACACCTCACCGGTTTTGGGGTCGTGCCATTCCAACGGGAAAACAGGGAAGCCAAGACGGTCACCATCACGCTTGCTCAGTTTACCGTTACCATCCGGTTTCAACAACAAGGGAAGATGTGCGAACTCGGGCATGGTATCCGCCCAGCCGAAAGCCCGGTACAGCAGGACATGCAACGGAGCGGAAGGCAACCATTCCTCACCACGGATTACATGGGAAACTTCCATCAAATGGTCGTCCACAATGTTTGCCAAATGATAAGTAGGCAGTTCATCCGCCGATTTATATAAAACTTTATCATCTAAAATGGAAGAATTGATCACTACCTCGCCACGGATAATATCATGTACGTGTACATCTTCATTCGGTTCAATCTTGAAACGTACCACATATTGCTTCCCATCGGCAATCAGTGCATCCACTTCTTCTTTCGGCAGAGTCAAAGAGTTACGCATAGACATACGGGTAGAAGCATCGTACTGGAAATTAGAGATTTCCTGACGTTTGGCATCCAACTCTGCCGGAGTATCGAAAGCAATATACGCCTTATCGCTGTCAAGCAACACCTGTACATATTTCTTATAAATATCACGACGTTCAGACTGACGGTAGGGGCCGTAGTTACCACCAAAGCTGACTCCTTCGTCGAAGTTTATCCCCAACCACTTAAACGACTCAATGATATATTCTTCCGCACCCGGAACAAAGCGATTTGAGTCGGTATCTTCTATACGGAAAATTAAATCTCCACCATGCTGGCGAGCAAACAGATAGTTATACAAGGCTGTGCGCACACCGCCGATATGCAACGCTCCCGTCGGGCTCGGAGCAAAACGAACTCTTACTTTTCTTTCTGACATTGTTGTTTTATATAAAATACGCTGCAAAATTAATCTAAATTTCCCGATTTTTTCGTATTTTGCGCGCAAAAATATACGATTATGAGAAGTTTCAAGACCAGCAAACGGTTTTCATATAAAAATTTGATTTATAAAAGCCTTATTTTCATTGCCACAGTATCGGTAATAGTCTACTTTTTGCCCAATGAAGGGAAGTTCAACTATCAATTTGATATAAACAAGCCTTGGAAATACGGACTGTTACAGGCATCTTTTGATTTTCCGATTTACAAAAACGATCTGCAAGTACAAAAGGAACAGGACAGCATCCTGGCAGACTATCAACCTTATTTCCAAATAGACAAGGAAGCCGAAAAAAATGTCCTTTCCAAATTAAGGGAGGATTACAACAAGACCTTACGCCATTCACTGCCGGGCACGGACTATGTGCGTTATATTGAACGCACATTAAAGGCACTGTATGAGGACGGAATCATTGCCGGAAATGACTTGAAGCGTATGGAGGAAGACAGTATCATTGCCATACGGCTGGTAGACAAGAATGTAGCTACGAGCCGTTTTATCGACCAATTGTACACCGTGAAGGAAGCCTATGAATATTTGCTGAATGCGGATACCGCCCACTACAAAAAGAAGATATTACAACAATGTAGTCTGAATGATTACATTACACCTAATCTGGTTTATGATGAAGAAAAGTCCGAAGCCGCGCAAAAAGATCTGCTCTCTAATATTTCATGGGCAAACGGCTTTGTGCTGAACGGACAAAAGATTATTGACCGTGGAGAAATTGTTGATGAGCAAACTTACAATATATTGGAATCCTTACGCAAGGAATGGGAAAAACGCAGCGACTCGGTACAAGAGAAAAGACTGACATTGGCCGGACAAATATTATATGTAGGAATCTTCCTGTTCTGCTTCATGGCCTATCTGGAGTTGTTCCGGGCAGATTATTATGAACGAAAAGGAACACTCACCTTGCTATTTGCGCTGATTGTATTCTTCCCCGTCCTGTCTTCCATTATGGTGGAACAGAACTTGTCAAGTATTTACGTGGTTCCATTTGCCATGATTCCGATTATAGTCCGTGTTTTCCTTGACTCAAGAACGGCATTCATGGCACATGTCACTATCATTTTGCTTTGCTCCATCACTTTACGTTTTCCACATGAGTTTATATTGTTACAGGTAGTGGCAGGAATGGTGGCGATCTATAGTTTGAGAGAATTGTCCCAACGGTCGCAATTGTTACGGACGGCTTTGGTTGTATTTATCAGTTACGCTTTATTATATTTTGCTTTCGAGCTGATTCATGAAGATGATTTGACCAAGCTGAATACGCGCATGTACATCTATTTTATGATCAACGGTATTTTACTGCTGTTCGCCTATCCGTTACTATTCCTTTTGGAGAAAATATTCGGTTTTACTTCAGATGTGACTTTGGTGGAATTGTCAAATATCAACAATAGCTTGCTTCGGGAAATGTCCGAAGTAGCTCCGGGCACTTTCCAACACTCATTGCAGATGGCAAACCTGGCTGCTGCGGCGGCAAACAAGATTGGAGGTAAAAGCCAGCTGGTACGTACAGGAGCATTATATCATGATATCGGTAAAATGGTGAATCCGGCTTTTTTCACAGAAAACCAGTCGGGAGTCAACCCACACCAGAGTTTAAGTTATGAACAAAGCGCCCAGGTTATCATCAGTCATATTACCGACGGACTGAAACTGGCGGAGAAGCATAATCTGCCCAAAGTGATCAAAGACTTCATTAGTACCCATCATGGACGGGGACTGACGAAGTATTTCTACATTTCATATAAAAACGAACATCCTGACGAAGAAGTGGACCAGGAAAAGTTCCGCTACCCCGGTCCGAACCCGTTCACCAAAGAACAGGCCGTCCTGATGATGGCAGACTCTGTAGAAGCGGCTTCACGCAGCCTGCCGGAGTACACGGAAGAAAGCATCAGCACACTGGTAGATAAGATTATTGACACACAGGTATCTGAAGGGTATTTCAAAGAATGCCCTATTACGTTCAAGGATATAGCAACAGTTAAAGCGCTGTTTAAAGAAAAGCTGAAAACGATGTATCATACTCGTATCAGTTATCCGGAACTAAAGAAGTAAGTAATCCAGCACAAGCATCTTCCAATATATCAAGCACGTTCTCGAACCCTTGCGCACCGCCATAGTAAGGGTCGGGAACATAGTCTGCCACCTTGGTGCGGCAATAATCCGTCATGCGATGGATTTTCTTTTCCGTTTCCAGGTCGGGGGCACGTTCCATCAAGTCCTCTATATTACGGTCGTCCATACCAATGATCATATCAAAATGATAAAAATCCTCCGTACAGACAGGACGGGAACGATGGGTCAGATTGTAACCGCGGCGGGAAGCATGCATCCGCATACGGCTGTCGGGCAATTCCCCTCTATGATAACTCAGGATTCCGGCAGAATCCACCTCTATCTCGTGTTCCAGTCCTTCTTTCTTTATGAGAGTACGCATCACTTCTTCTGCCGAAGAAGACCTGCAAATATTACCAAGGCAGACAAAAAGTATTCTTTTCATATATAATCTACAAATGGAGATATTCTTTAAATGATTTCACATCACGGTTCATGATCAGCTCTTCAGGAAACCCGGTAAGCTGCAACAATTCATACAAATTATCGTAACGGGCTATATCAAACGAAATATGCGCGTCACTTCCCAAGATGACCGGAACTTCATATTTCTTGCATAAACGGAGAATGGTGAGGTTGTTCTCACGGGCATCGGGCTTGTTACGGGTGGGCTTTAAAGAACTGTTATTTATTTCCAATAAAGTATGGTGTTCTTTGGCTGCCAATACCATCGGTTCAAAATGCAACGCTGCCGTACCGTCTCCGGGGTGACTGATAATATGAATAAAAGGATTACTGATAGCCTGCACCATTCCATGAGTGTTTTCTTCTATCGTTCCATATTCATAACACAAAGAGTGGATACCCGCGATACGGATATCAAGCATCTTCATATAGTCCTCGTCCAAATCGAGGTTTCCTTTACCATCCAGAATATTAATCTCAGCCCCCAGCAACAGCTCCACCCCATACATCCGGCGGGGAACCACATGCAAGTTTCTAAAATAAATAGGATGGCAAGTACCGGGAATACCGGGCGAATGTTCCGTTATCCCTAAAACTTTCAATCCCTTACCGGCGGCAGCTTGCGCCATTTCTTGTAAAGTACTGAATGCATGCCCGCTGGCAATGGTATGGGTATGTACGTCTAATTCTATCTTCATCTTTATTTTCGTTTATCTTTTCTATTATCATCCAGTGCATGGACCAGTTACTGTGGATCTACATCATAATATACTAACAACGAACGGAAACGTTCATCTTCCAATATGGCACGTTGCACGGCAAGCAGATAATCACGCACTTTCTTTATAGAAGCATTCTGCTCCACTTTCACAATCATTTTCTTTATAAATAAGGTCTGGATACGGGCCACCGGCGGTTTGTCCGGGCCCAATACCCTGTCGCCCAATCCGGAACGGAGCTGTGCTGCCATGGTATCCGCCGCCAGATCCAGAACATCTTCTTTGCGATGTTTCAAATATACATAAATCAAACGATAGTAAGGCGGATACTTAAACATCTGCCGTTCTGCCAATTGATCGTAGTATAATTGTTCATAATCATTATGTATCACTTGATGAATAACAGGCAAATCCGGCGATTTGGTCTGAAGGATGACCAGTCCTTGCTTATTTTTACGCCCGGCACGTCCTGCCACTTGGGCCATCAGTTGGAAAGCACGCTCATAGCTCCGGAAGTCCGGGAAGTTCAACATCGTATCCGCATTCAGAATCCCCACCACACTGACATGATCAAAGTCCAATCCTTTGGATACCATCTGAGTACCAATCAGAATGTCCGTCTTGCCCAGTTCAAAATTCGTGATAATTTTCTCGTATGCGGTACGGGTACGGGTGGTATCCAAGTCCATCCGGGCGACTTTCGCCTCGGGGAATATCAGTTTTATATCATCTTCTATACGCTCTGTACCGAAACCGCGATGCATCAATTCCACTCCACCGCACGCCGGGCAGGAACGGGGAACTTGATAGGTATATCCGCAGTAATGGCAAGTCAGCTGGTTCAGCCCCTTATGATACGTCAGACTCACATCACAGTTCTTGCATTTAGGAACCCAGCCGCAGGTATGACATTCTATCATTGGAGCGAAACCGCGACGGTTCTGAAACAGGATAACCTGCTCCTTACGCTCCAATGCCTCTTTTATCTGCTTGACCAGCACCGGTGAGAAAGGCCCCTGCATCCGCTTTTGATGCGCCAGTTCCTTAATGTCAACCAGTTCTATATGAGGAAGCCGGATATCTTTATATCTTTCTTTCAATTCTACCAAGCCATACTTTCCCGAGGTAGCATTAAAGTAAGTTTCCACACCAGGAGTAGCCGTTCCCAACAGCACTTTCGCCTTGAACATAGAAGCCAGCATGATGGCTGAACTACGGGCATGGTAACGTGGGGCGGGGTCTTGCTGTTTATACGTATTCTCGTGTTCCTCATCTATGATGACCAGCCCCAAATTACGAAAAGGCAGAAAAATAGAGGAACGGACTCCGAGAATCACGTCATAGCTCTTCTCTCCCAACTGTTTCTGCCATATCTCCACCCGCTCAGCGTCCGGAAACTTGGAATGATAAATACCCAGCCGATGTCCGAACACCCTTTTCAAACGCTCAGTTATCTGAGTGGTCAGTGCAATTTCCGGAAGCAAATATAAGACTTGCTTTCCTGTTTTCAGCACCTCCTGAATGAGGTGGATATAAATTTCCGTCTTGCCACTGGATGTAACACCATGCAGAAGACACACATTTTTCTCTCTGAAGCATTGAAGAATGTTGCTATAGGCCTGTTGCTGCGCAATATTCAGCGGATTAATATCACCGGTATCCAAAATTCCTTTATCCAAACGTCCTATCTCCTGATGATAGACCTCAAAGACTTTCTTTTCGACCAATCCGTTAAAAACGGCAACAGAACCTCCTGACTTTTCAAGCAGCTCTTTCTTTGTTACTTCCTTTAAAGCATACCCTTTGGTTACCCAACCGGACAATTCCACATACTTCATTAATATCATCAATTGTTTAGGAGCACGTGACAATTCATTGAACAGCCGTTGTAAGTAAGCCTCATCCGCTTCTCCGTTCACCAATCTCACCCTCGCCTCAGTACGCGGTTTGTAATTACGTTTCAGTTCCTCCTTGACAAAGATGGCTTCTTTGTCCAACAAAGACTTGATGACAGTCAACACATTTTTCAGTCCGCTGTTTTTTTCCAACTGGGTTACACACTGTTCTGTATCCCGACTCAACAAATCTAGAATTTTCTGCTCTTTCTCCGGTAACGGTGCGGTGGTCTCAAAATCGGGATTATATTCCACCAACGTTTCGCTTTCCAGTTTCATACCCGAAGGGATAGCCGCCTTGTACACATCTCCTAATGTACAAAGATAATATTCCGCCAGCCATTGCCAGAACTCATATTGTTTCGGTAACAGTACCGGAGATGAATCTAGCACTTCAGCTATATCCTTCGTTTCATACCCCTCCGGGGCCGCATAATGTACATTTGTCACTATTGCCGTATAGAACTTTTTCTTTCCAAACGGAACAATCACCCGACAACCAATCTGTACCATCTCTTCCATCTCCTGAGGAAGGGAATAAGTGTATTGGTTGGCAATAGGTAATGGAACTATGACATCTACGAATTTTTTCATGGTGCAAAATTACAAAAAAGGAGGCATTCTTTACTGAATGCCTCCTTTTTATCTTTTATTAAATAAGGTTGTCTAGAACAAGTATGCCAAAGAAACTTGCCAAGTGTTGTTCTTTATCTTCACATCCTGAGTAAGTGGTTTACCATCAAGGATTATATTAGGGTCAGCATAAAGAGTGGCAGTATGCCCCAAAGCAAAATTATAATTCACGCCAAGCTGTAAATGGCGGATCAGTTTCACACCTGCCCCCACATTGAAGCTGGTGTTGTTCTTCTTCAGATCATAATTCATAAATCCTTTCTTATTACCAATATTGAAACCGAACTGAGGCCCGGCAGCAATATAAGCACCCAACATACTTCCAAGTCCGAAAGACCATTTCAAATTTACCGGAATCTCAATCGTTTTCAGTTTTGCATCGGTGGAATATCCCTTTGCAGCCAGTTCTGTCTGTGAATACAAAGCCGCAACATCCGCACCAATCCCAATAATGGGCAGGGTGAATTCAGCCATCGGACCAATGAACCAACCGGTTTTATTATCTCCTTTTAAATCTGATTTCGAGAAACTAACCTTTGACAGGTTCAAGCCACCTTTTACTCCAAAGTGCAACTGAGCCTGAGCAGGAGCAGCCATCATCAAACATACAGCTACCATTAATACACTAATAATCTTTTTCATGTTTGTCTATTTTTAGTTTACGCCACAAAGATAAACACTTTTTCCATGTATAATGTTCAATCTCTCAGGAAAGTTACATTACGCTTTCCAATACCCCCTTCCAAGAAGAAATATCAAACAAAAAACGGACAGAATTTTTTATTCTGTCCGCTATGTTCTCTTTCTAATATTCTTCTTCGTTAAAGAAAAAATTGATGTATGAATATCAGCTAATTACATAAGAAGATGTAGTTTTTGGAAAACCTATTTGGCACTGAAACGCTGCAAAACGCCATTTCATGCCCGAATACGTAAAATAGACCACAATATCGACAAACAGCCATAAACATACGATTTATATTATTTTAATCAAACAATCTCCCCCTCTAGCATTCCATAACAGAACATCAAAGGAAGACGCTACAAAGATAAGGTGAATAAGCTTTTGCGCAAACATATTACGCACTTTATTTGCGCAGTCGCAATTACGCACCTTTTTTGCGCACTCATTTTACGCACCCTTATGCCACTTCTTCATATTCTACATATTTGGCTTCCGATTCCTCTTGTACCATCGGAGATGATGCAGTAGAAACATTAGCAACCTCTTTCAATTCTTTCAGCCAATTCCGTACCGTACCCTCGGCTATCCCCAACTCTTTAGCAATCGCCCTATTGCTCAGACCTTCCTCGTGCAGTATCTTCATCTTGGCTTTTAAAATACTCTTATCTTCACTCTTGGACGGCTTCAACAGTTTCTCTTCTTCCGAACAACCTTCCTCTACAAATCGTGGGAAGTTATCATCTTTAACTATCCGATACAGAATAACATTATCCTTACCATGCTTATTCTCTCCTTGACGGACTTTTATTTGTTTCAAGTAGATGGTTTTACTATCCTCTCGTGATTTCCCCAGCGCAAAACTACTATCACAGAAATTCATCAGCCGTTTAGAGCCTGCCAAATCATCCGCTTCTATCTCCTTTTTGGAGTTTCGCTTCTTCGTATGGGCTATTACCAACAAACTCAGTCCGTATGTATGCTTCATTGCGGACAATCGCTTCATTATCCGTGTCGCTTCCACCCCCTGGTCAAGTTTACCACACAGATAGGTTATATTGTCCACGATGTAAGTCTTAATACCCATCCTCACACCCTCTTCTATCTTCTTGAACAGCCGTTCTTCTACTTCCCTATCGTCCGAAACCTGCTCTATCCTCAGACTTGGACGAAAGAGATTATCAGAGAACTGGTAAGGCACTCCCGTTTCATCATTGGTGTAACGTGAACGGAATTGGCTCAAAGACAGCTCATAATCCAAGTACATCACCTTATACTCTTGGGCTATATGTTCTGCCATCTGCATAGCATACAAGGACTTACCAACGTTAGCTTCTGCAAAGAAGATACAGAGTTCATTCTCATACCAAAATGTTTCATACAAAGCCTTTATAGGCGGTAAAGCCAAAGCCTTCTCCATTGCCTGATTAGCGGTCAAGCATCCGCATGACATATTATTACACATTTCAATTCCTTAATAAAATTAACACTATGTTTGATAGGGACAAAATGCCCTATTCCAATGACATTATACGTCATTGGCTACTCACATCATCCTATCATGCCATTTCACCAAGCATGATAAAGAATACATATTAATAGGTAAATCCAGAACCGAACACTTGGGTTAATGTCGCTCTTCCGTTCTGTGGCTATGTGAAGAGTGATAGCCATACTCTACAAGTGAAGCACCCGCCCTCATTTGAAAAGCAATGCAAATATAAGCAAAATTATGTATATATTCCAAATGTAAAAAGTTAAAATAACACAATATATCGCGTTTTGATTTTGATATTATATTTATTTTGCTATAAGATTCTTTAACTCAAAAAAGGAGCATAACAAAAAAGGAGTAACCCTAAAACAAGGTTACTCCTAAAAAGGAACAAAATGAGGTATCACCATACCTCTACTTAAAGAATCATCTTATTTATAAATATCCCATTTCTCTTTATATTACGCATGTTTCATTCAAAATCACACTTTTATAATGTAAATCCATACCGAAACGGAGATATTACTCATTAAAAGTCAGTACTTTACCAAGTAAATAAATTTTCTTTTCTTTCAAAAGGGCATAATCAATCGGTGGAGATACGTGATGTATAAGAGCGATTTGACACATTTTCAATATCTTACCCAAATTATTCTCACCTATGAAACAACCTACATTATTAATTTTACCGCACTCCTCAGAAACAAGCAACTTTAAAGTGTTTTTCTTCAGACCTTGATGTTGCGCACATACTTCCTTCTTCTTTTCCCAACGGCATCGCTTCAATTCCTTATTTTTAGCACCCCATAATGTGGCAGTTGCACCGTGATTGTTCGTGCTGTCTTCAATAATCACAGCATCGCTTGGTACAGACAACAGCAATTCCCTAAATTCTAAATTACCAATGCACTTGCACCAAACCACATAGAGCATCCATTGCAAACGAATTTCTGCCCAATCTTGACGAACATGTTCCATATTAGCCTTCTTGATAACTTTTTTCTGAACAAAAGCGTTTGGTTCATCCATCAAATTCTGCTGAATAACTTTGTTCAAAGGTGCATCCAAAGAAAACTCCCCACAGAGATATGCACATTCACTACTTCGGAAGATATGACCACAAAATGGAAAAGGATAGCCACCACACAAATTACCCAAACTGAGAGTTATTCCGTTACGTATATCTGTAGATTTACAAAACGCCCAACAATTATGTTTTGTCGTATCATACACCTCTGTACGTCCCAATATTATTTCATTGAAAAGAAGAGTTTGAGTAGAAGTAGGGCAGTTCCCATACATGAAATTTTTATCCATATTGTTTTTTTATAAGCACCGCTTAAAACTCCTATTATTTTACCAACATAAGTTACTATAAAACTCTGTTAGTGCACGCTAAAACACTATGGATGTTTATTATGCAAATATAAGGCATCATAAACAATAGTCCTAATTATTCGCTATAATTATTCTTAATTTTTTTGCTCATAAATTATCGTAAGTAGCCACCATTGATGTAACAACCAAATATCCGAATATAACGGTAGCTTTTTTATTTCACCTCAACCAAAACAAACTATTAATTTACAGCGATTTATATTTTACCCACAAATATAGGATACATTTTGGTTGATATTATATATCAATAAAATAGACCTGAAAGGTAACTTATAAATCATTTGATTCTTAAGTTGATGTAGGAAAGGCATAAAAAAAGAGTAATCCCAACGGACTACTCTTAAAAAAATGATGAATAAAATGAAGTATCGCCATACCTCTTAATATTTAAAGAATCATATATATAACTTTAAGTAAGCAAACCTTACTCATGTCACATATTAATAAATATCTCGTTCATTTTTACATCACGTATGTACCGTTCAGAATAACACATTGGTGGCGGATTGAGATAGCAACCTTTATATAAGTCAAGCAAACCATTTTCTTTTAGCCAATCCTCAAAGAAAGTATCAATCAAAGAAATTATGGAAGTATATGAAGAATTTTCACAGATAGATACTTGTTGCCTATATTTAACCGAAATTTCATCGGCAAACAATCTTAAAGCTGTAAAATCACATGATTCTTTAGCCTTGTTTAAATTAGTGACAACAAAGGCAGACAAATAATATACACTTCCATTACCATTCACGCAACATCCGAATATTGGGCAATAACGAAAATCATTTTTTATAATATCCGCTTGTAGTTCTTGTATTCCCCCCTCGCAATCAATATTATTAGCTCCTATTAGTACAAATCCGTGTTGTAAATATTGCCATAGGTTTTTAGCCACTTTATCAAATGGAATTAGTGGATTATTATTGTTAGTGGAAATATTGAATGTCTTTTGTATAAAGTTCATAATTAATGCATTAATAATTAATACACATATTCCAAAGTCAGTGTTCTGTAGATGTAATCATGTTCTTTACCTGCAATTAGATGAATATATCTGACTTTCTTAATTAAATTTCCATCTAATTCATATTCATAATGTGGGCTTATCGTACTACTGCCATATCCTGAACCATCTTTATTCCCTCTTAACGCCATTGACGTATTAAGCCCAAACCATTCTGTAAACCCGATATTTTCATCTTTGTATGTTTTACCCGTACCTCCTAAGTTGAAGAAATTTATATTCAAATTGGTATTATTTACAACTTCCGATTCCATATAATATTCCAAATCGTTACTCCAATTTCCACCCCCTTCCATTCTTTCAGACACTATATTTCTTTTTCTCCAAGTAAGCATCATTATTTCATTGTCACCAATACTGTTTGTCCCTCTATGAATTGCTTGTAGTTCTCCATCACGATATATATAATCAGTCGTTTCACAAAAGCCATCATCGCCATACGCTTCTTTTTTAACTACAAAAAATCTATTATAAGATTTGCGCCCTAAACTATAATATGTTTTCTCTAACCAACACAAAGGCTTATTTTTATTAGTATCAAACACCTTTCCATTTTTATACCCAGTATAATATATATACTTTTCATCAGAATATTTCCCACTACGAAATGTATATACATGAACATATTTATCATTCCCGTGATAACCGCTTCGTGTTACTTTTACCAAATCGTTTGAAGTATCATACTCAAAATCAAGTTTATAAGAAAAATCTCGTCCACCATAAGATTCAACGATGGCAGTTTTTACCATATATTCACCTCTACTATTCATTCTCTGAGCGAACACACAGACATTGATACTTATTAAAATAATTGTAATCAAAATATTTTTCATTCTTTATGGTTTTAAATTTTCGCTTTTACTACATCCATAGCCGAAGGAATTATAATTACCACTGTACCGCACTTTACAAACGAGACCAATGTAATTAAGTCATCATTCTTTAAACGAATACAACCTTCCGTCTCCCTGTGTCCTATGCTCTCAGAATCATGTGTACCGTGAATGCCTATTCCTTTATGATAGGGAACTGCCAACCGTATAAAATAAGGACCGTACGCATTTTCTATTTCACCCTTGCCATCCTTAAAATCATGTTTCCACGTAACCGAATTTACAATTTCAGAAACATGAAACACCCCTTCAGGAGTTTTCATGTCACCTTTCTTTTCTTTATTACCATAGTTCTTTCCACAAGCAATAGGGGCAGAGAAGCGTAATTCCCCTGAATAGCTGTAAACCGAAAGAGACATGTCCTCCTTAGAAACAATAACAACCTTTGCTTCTTCTCTTTCATTAGCACTGTTTTCATGCCACCTATGTAAGTAATATAATCCACCATAGGGCAATACTGCAATCAATAAATACAGCAGGTAAACAAGCCATTTTCTTTTTGTTTTCATCAGTCTGTATATTCAATTTGCATTACCCGTTCACCAAAATAATCTTTGACAAAACGTATATTCTTGATATACCCTTCTTGGGGCGCATCGTTTTCATAAAATAGACTTGGGCTTCCATCATCACTAAAAGTAAAAATCAAAATTTTCCTATCTCTCGTTTGGATATTCTTTATAAGTACTGCAAAGTCTGTAAACTTTGAATATTTGTCAAAAAGACGTGGATAAAATACCGTATTTAGCTTTATAGCCTTATTCCGACAAAACACTTGCCATTGGTTACTCTCATTTGCAATAAAATTCGGCTTAATGTCCTTTAATAATTCGGAAGACATTTTACCTATATAATCTTTATTTTTAAAGTAGTCCAATAATGCCATACGACATTTTGACGTAAAAACGCACTCCCGTGAATCATTATCCCCCCAAATACTATTCAACAAATAAAAGTCTTCTCTATTTAATAACAAATTAGAAGATATAAAACCTTTCTTGTCACCGTTTTTAACGGAACTCCATTCACTACCATGCGAATAGGTTATCAATTCACTTCCATAAGGCAGAGAAGCAATTTTATTATAATCAACTCCAGCCATCTGCGATGAACGCATATTAGTTAAATGAGAAAATGTATAAAATCGGGGTGCTTCTTTATCTATCTTCTTTGGCAAATAAACATTCTTATAATAAAAATATCCTCCAACTGACAAACTTAGTACTATTAACAATATACCAGTCATCACCCATGTATAATTGATACTTTTCTTCACATTATCGGCAAACGATTCATTTATTGCAATTTTTTTATCCTTTTCCTGAACATTACTTTCATCTACCAACACTTGTTTTTGTGTATCTATTGGTTTTTCCTCACAAACCACTGTTCCACAAACAGGACATGCTTCCGACATTACGGACATTTGACAACCACATTCTTTACACTTAATATACTCCATTTTACTATTTTATTTTAACTGACACTTTATGTATCACAACAAGAATGATACTTTGTACTGCAAGAGACAATACTATAACCAATAGAAACCAATTGTTTTCAAAAGTTTTGGAAGAAAATAACGATAATACAAACTCTATAGCTCCCAATATGGCAAACAGTACATGCAACGATATTTTAAAACCATCTTTTAGTATTATCACATTCAAACAAAATAATAACGCAGTAGTAGCGACTATAACCAAACTACTGACAAACAAGTTGAACGCTTCATAAGATGGAAGTATCAAGCCAAACAGTAGATTGGCAACTAAAAGGATTATTCCTATTACTATTATAATCTGTTTCATAGCCGATAAAATTACATGGTTGGTAACTTGGGAGGTAATTCATTGAAGAAAGATGAAAATTCAGGAAGTTGAGAAATAAAGCCCCAATTAGCCATCCCCTTTTTCCAAATTAACGTATTTCCCTGAATTGTCCCGTTCTCAATATTCACTTTAATAGTATTGAAGTCAAAAGCCCCTTGCTGCTGCCCATTGACCGCAATATAATATTTTTGGACAGGCAATGGGGGAGGCACTGTTAATGATGGGGGATTAACATTTAATGTGTTCATCGCCATACTACCGACTTGATTACCTATATTTAGCCCCATTCCAATTCCAACGCCTGAACTGACAAGCCCACCTCCTTCATTGGAAGCCGCGTTCTCCAAAACATTGAAACTACGCTCCATTTGGTACACATCCTTTCCCGTTATTTTCAAACGTGCTGCCAAGTCTTTAGCTTCTTTCAAACGGATAAAACTTGGGTCGTTCTCTTGAACATTAATTCCTATTACATTGAAATTTTCAAGTTTAAGTCCGTACTTCTCAAATTCAACGCCAATGCGTTGTTGGCAAAATTCAGATATGCCACTTATGTGTGAATTTATATTAATTACCGATATTCCATCTTGGGACAATTTATCTGAAACAATATTTGTCAATTTAGACATTATAATCCCCCTAAAATAATTGGTAAGTTTCTCTACAGTGAACGAAGTCATATTACTTACCAAACTCTCCAAGAATTTTCGTGGGTTGATAATTTTAAATCCATACTGTCCAAATGCCCTTATTGGTACGATAATCCCATATTTCGGGTCTTCAATCTGTATTGGGCTTGCCGTACCCCATTTACAATCAAGAATGGCTATTTGATTGATAAACCAAACCTCCGCTTTAAAAGGTGTCTGCCCATTGAAGGGAAGATTTATCAATTTACCCAATAACGGAATGTTCTCCGTTTTTAAAGTGTATGTACCACAAATAAATTCATCCAAAATCACACCGCCTTTTACAAAAAAAGCTGTTTGAGTTGGATATACAACCAACTGCGAACCTAATCGCAAATTTTCAGACGAAAACTTGTACACAAGTTCCTTGTCGTTTACCTCACACTTAATTACATCTACAAAATTCATCGTATTTCATATTTTTTATTATGAATATAAAGAAACAAAGAAGAACAAACAGCCACTACTAAAAAAACAGCTCCTACCCAATAATTATCCGCAAGGAAACCAAGAAAGAAAAAAGAAAAAAAAGAAAAAAAAATGAGCGACAATGTTACAAACGATAAATGAGGAGCATCCCCTTTCACCACCTTATCACCATCTAATTCAATTTGTAACACATGTTTGGTTTGATTATCATAAAACAAACGTAGCTTATTCTCTCCATCATATTCTATTTTATCATATCGGCAAGGTATAATTTCCTCACCTGCATAATTTGATATTCCCCAATATTGTTTTTTTACAAGTAACCAATTATCAGTCAAACGTATTTTCTCATAAAGAATTGGTAATATTTGAATCGGACAATTACTTGAAATATCGTACAATCCTCTGTATTTATCTTCTGTTACTTCAACGTATTTTCCTATTAGCCATATATTTTTATAAATACAAGGAAACATAACTTCTCCTTCTCGAATGTTGCATAATCCGCTTTTATCGTTTTCACTAAATATAAGGTAACTACCACCTTCATAATAAGAAAACCGTTCATATTTACATGGCAACAGTTCTATTTCACTATTGCCATTATATAAGCCATATTTGCGAACCCTCCTCAATTCATTACCAACCGTAGCAAGTACATTTTTTGCTGTTTCCAAGTAAAAGCATTTATCATCTTCCAAACGATAACTTTTAACGTCAATCCAATCATATTCAATAGGAACTAATATCTTCTTTGACTTGATACTGTACGCCCCCAACAATAGTTTTTCTTCCTTATTTTGCAAAGACACTTTTTTGCCTATAATCACAAAGGGAAGAATTATACGCACACTATCATATTCAAAAGGAACAATTTGCAATCCTTCTGAATCCAACACGCCCCATTTCCCATTTTCCGCATTTTGAACAGTTCTAATGGTTTCTTGTTTTGAAATGTGTATTGCGTCTTTCTTTTCTCCATTTACTTTAGTACCACCTGAAATGGATGTTGAAGAAATAAAGTTTCCACAATACTCACACACAGAACCAATAGTAACCAATCCACCACAAAAGGGACAAGCTATTTTTTCATGCGCCATAATATCCGTAAAAAATGATTCCCACAGACTCAAAAGGGAGGGTTATAAAAAAAGGAAGTGGAGTCTGTTTTGTTTATCTCACCAAGAGGCTCTCGACTGCCCGTACAGAAGATAAATAAACAGCTCCACCCTTGACGATTATATGTTATGGTACATATATAACACGCCAAAGGGAGAACGTTTTTCTATTCCTACTGTACAATGAATTGTCGAGATTCCTTGATTCAGAATAAAGCCAAACGCTTCCTTATATACTATGTCTGCCATTGCAAACCAACGGCAATGCAAAGATATACATTAAAAGCGAATTTGACAACGTTCTGTGAGCTGTTTATAAGGCAAATATATACTAAAAGGTCAAACAATCATAGGTTTGGAGTAATTCTTCTGTACGAAGCCCCAAATACCGTTTGGTAATAGCCACAGAACTGTGATTGAATAACTCCATCAACTTTATTAAGGCAAGTTCCGCACTTTCACCATTCATATTATAAACTTGACGACCAAAAGTTTTACGCAAGCTGTGACAACTGAAATTTTTAATTGACAAATCATATTTTGTTTTAATCTCCTTTAAAATCACATTGATACGCTGCACAGTGAATACAGTTCCCTTTTGGCTGACAAGTATAGGAGCATCTACACCAATGGGGTGAATTTGTTGGTAACAGTCCGAAATATGCCTTTTCAGTTGCGGGTTAATCCGTATGGTTCTACTTTTTCCCGTTTTCTTCTCAATAATGCAAAATTCATCCACATGCAAAATCTGCTTCCAACGTAAAGCCAATATATCGGAAACTCTTAGTCCCCAAAAACAACCGATTGAAACGAACAAAGACATTTGAAATTTGCCATCCCGATATAGGGTGCGAATTAAATTCATTGCTTCTTTCCATTCTAAATAGTCACTTGTTGTTTGACTGTATTTTAAGCTCATAAATGTTCAATTTTGTTAGTTATCAAATTAAAGTGAATATTATATCAGTACCTCAAAATAACAGTACTATTTAATTTATTGATATTCAAGACAATATTCACTTTGTGCATTAGTGAATATTAAAATACCGCTATTAGGTTCTCCCAACGGAACGAACGCCAACCACATTTTTCCAAATCAAAGTATGCAGTAGTGGCATAACTTTCACGACTTTCACCCCACCCACAAACTTTATCCTTTACAAAATCGGGATGGGTAGTGCCAAATGCAACACGAACTTCACCATTGCTTTTCAAATAGGCGAATTTTACGATTTTGCCACTTTTCAACTTGTTCTTCAGTTGTTCAATCAAAATTGCCTTTGAAATCCCATCTATTTCACGTGCGTTTGTGCGCACTGTAACAACTCTCGCTCTTGTTGCCGTAATACCGTTTAAAATTATTGCTTGCATTTCTTTATTATTAATTGATTAATACTCTTTTAATTAGTCACCACAATAGAAATTGTTACCTCTTCCATATCCCATTGCATAAGAAAGAGTTTCTGAATCAATTCCTTTATACCAATTTTCATTTGTCTTGGCTTCTTTTCTTTCGTTGTGCGCTTTCCAACTTGCGGCTATCATAGCATCAAGCCTTGCCGCTTTCGCCTCACGAACTCTAACAGCATCTTTTTCCCAACTCCAAGCCGCTGTCAAACACTCCGACCATGTGCGCCCCCTACGTTGAAAATCATTCTTGTAAAGTCTGTGAGCATCCTTCATCACCTGTTGCTTATTATATCGTTTCATATCGTCTTCGTTTTAATTACAATGCAAATATATGACATATACTTAATACATGCAATTTATTTACGCTAGAAATAGTTAAAAATATGACATTTACTAATTTTATGTCATGTAATTGCTATTTTTGTAGCAAAACTATTGAATTATGGAAGAAAAAGAGAAAAAAGAACGAACAGTTATTCATCTTTATATAAAAGAGAACGACACCCACCACTATTTCGGAAGCATAGCCAATGTTTTTGAACATTTTTCGCCTGATATACTTGGAATAACTTACGGCTCATTAAGAAATTATGGACTTTCTAATGAAAATTCATACCAAAATAGCAAATGTATCATTAGGAAAGGAATACTTCTATCAAAGTCAGGAAATAGGGGTAAAAATAAATAGCTAACTGTTATCACACCTATAAATTCACACTATTAAGTCCATATAAATAAGTTATAACCGCTTTATTATAAGGTATATAAACAAGATACATAATATAAAAAGAGAAAACATATTCTATATACCGTACTTGCGTATTTTTCTTTAACTCAAAAAGACTTTTTTGCCAATTCTAATTAAAAAAGTGGTAGTGAGACATTTTAAGTCGTATATTTGCATTGACTTGAATAGGAATCCTTTCAAGTCAGCGTATAGATAAAATGCTATTACGCACATAATAAAATGTTCAAAAACAGCAAAAAGAAAATTACGCTTGGCATTAGCGTGCAAAAATTTGAGAGCAAGCCTAATAATTGGAAAACACTAATTTACCAACGCCATACAATAACGATAGAGGAACTTGTAAACCTTATTTGCGAAGGGCATTGCATTTGTCAAAACTTCAAAACAGCAAGTAAAACATTTGGACTACGAGAAAAAACGATTGCCAATTTTGACTTTGCGGACTGTATAGTATTGGATATTGACGATACGTTTCTATCTATGAACGACTTCTATTTATCACTAAAAGATGAACATAAGCCAACCATCATTTATACTACGTATAGCAATATTGATAACATAAATAATAGATTTAGACTGATTTATGTCTTTAACGAACCAATAAGAAGCAATGAATATTATAGGGGCATAGCTAATACTATTGTTTATAATATCCAAAAAGAGATTGAAGGTTTTGATTTAAAGGACAAAACATGTTTGAATAGTTCTCAGCAATTCGCAGGCAATGGCAATGATAACATTGTATATTATTATAATGATAATATATTTTGTCCTACGGATTTTGGATTTGATGAAAATTATTTTTCCAATTCAGATAGTATATTAAAAAGAGAGAGGAAGAACAACATACAAACTGACTTGGAAAGTCCGATTGGTAATACTGAATTTATGAAAGACTTTTGGGGCATGGGCTATAAAAAGAATGAAGAAATTTTCATACGTAAATATGCGAAAGTATATCCATTCCTTGAAGCTACTCCACTGCCTGAGACAGATACAGATATACCTTATATATTATTGCCTGACAATTATGTTGAAATAAAGCGGTATTGGTACAGAGAACCACAAATCAAAAATGGCAATGAAGTGGCATATAAAAGCCACGTTGTTAAACTTAAATCAGGAAACCGCAGGAAGCTGTTATATGACGGTTGTTTACTCCGAAAGATAATGCTACCTGATATTACAGTAGAACACTTACTATACTGCCTTGTATGCGAACGTAGGTACTATGTGGATAACCAAGATAAGGTTATAACCAATAAAATATTATACCAAATAGCCAAAGATTCTTGGAATGATATAGAGCGAAATGTCAACATACAAAAGGACAAAAGACTGTTTGTTGTCAATCCCAAGTATTGCGAAAAACATGGAATAAGTAAACAAGCAGCCCGAAACATAGCTGCCAAAATGTTATTAGACATGCAACTCAAACAATTATACGATATGAATTTATCAGTTAAAGAAAATATGGAATCACTGAAAAATCAGGGCATTAAAATCGGCAAAAGTAGTCTCTACAATTGGGTGAAATCACAAAAAATATAGCAAAAATTGGGACTCCACAAAGCAAACCACATGTAAAATACCCCCATAGGGAGGATTTCCTCCTCCCTGAGTGAGGGGTTACGGTGGTAAGGGTATGTTAAATATCACAAAAAGCGTGCTCTATGCCTCCGAAAAGTGGTAAATGACTACTCCAAGTCGTATATTTGCAACGTAACGATATTCCCATATCATTACATAAGAATAACCACCTTGTCTATAACTCTATGACCTGAGTGGAGAATAATATATTTAAGCCATGAGTTATGAATTAATTGATAGTGAAAAGCTGAACCAATTAATTTTAAGCATAGAAGTACTAAATGAACAAGTAAGAGAACTATCTAATAAATCTAAAATTACAGAAAAGAAAATTTACACAAACAGTGAAATTAGAGAATTGTTTGGAGTACAAGACAAATTGATACGAAAGTACCGAGACGATGGCAAATTGGCATATCACAAAGAAGGGGATAAATTTTGGTACACCCAAGAAGATATAGACCAATTTTTATCCCACAACCACTATGAAGCCTATGCTTATAATTAATCAGCAGCAGTGTTATAATCAGGGGTGAAATCAAAGTTTAACTTTGTTTCCACCTCTTTTTGTAATGTTTCAGGCAAAAATTTCGCATATACTTTTTCCGTTACCATCACACTACTATGCGCTAACAAACGACTAACCTTGTGTACATCAACTCCATTATTCAAAGCGAACACAGCAAATGTATGGCGGGCAACGTGCATCGTCAAATTGAATGACAAATCTCCGATTTTATGCCCTAATGCTTTTAACGACACTTTTATAGGAGTATTTTTATTAATCCGCATTCGTTTAAGTTCTTCTTCATCAGCCAAATTAAAATCATCAGGCAGCAAAGCAAAGACAAAGCGGTTACTTCTTTTTTTCATCTTCCATTGCTCCAAGATTTTTACTGCCGCATCATTCAAGGTAATTTCATGTGGTACTTGTCCCTTATACAGAACTTTTTTCAACTTATGCTTTTCCAAATCAACGTGCATCCATTGAAGGGTTAGTATATCGGAAAAGCGCAAACCGCAAGCATGAAAAGCAAATAAAAACATATCCATATATTCCCTTGTACGTGGATATTTCACTACACTGTACAACGCAACAAACTTACTCAACTGTTCTTTAGTCAAGTAGTGTACATCTTCATCTTCCGCATCTTCATCCGATAATTTCGTTTTAATTGGCAAATACTTTTCTGATATTGCATCAGCAACAGACGCTTCCATCACCCCTTTTCTTGCTGCAAGTTTTGCAGCCTTCATCAATGGAGTTAATGACTTATTGATAGTGGCATTTATATTATTACGTTTATTTTTTCGCCATATAATATAAGAATCTATTATATCTTCCGTCATATCAGCAATACTAATGCTATCTTCACCTAATTCCTCCAAAAGAAAAGTACGAAACAGTTTCAAACCATTTAAACCATTATCACGAACACTTATACCTATCTTTTCCGTCTTATATAATGATTCTAAATTATCAATAGCCAACTGTACAAAATCCTGATTTTTCTCCTCATTCGCATTGTATTCACCTCTAACCATTGAGCGCAGTACATCAATTGTTAAACGTTTCTCAGACGGGAAATCTAATATCAGCGCATCAATATCATTTTTCTTTTTATCAAGCATCTTATTCAGTCGGACACTTTGCGGATGGGTAGCACGAACCTTTTGTGCCTTATCGTTCCATTCCTTCTCCTTCACCCACACATCCGTTTTATCTTTTGCAATCTTTCTATCCAATGAATATTGAATATAAACCTGATACTCACCTTTAGCATTTTGATTATCTTTCCGCAAAACAAAGCTGCCTGAATTACTTAATGACTTAACTCGTCCCATATACTTACTATTTTAAATTTAGGAATATGGAGCAAAAATAATGTAATTTTTGGGAAACATATTCGGCTTTAAAACGCCTTAAAACGAAAAATGGACGATTTTTGAATCGCCCATTTTATTGATTTTCAGCTTGATTTTCAAGTCCTTTTGCCGATTTTTGCATTAATACTCCTCCTCGTTAAAAAAGAAATCCTCTTTGCTCGGATAATCCGGCCAAATATCTTCTATACTTTCATAGATTTCGCCTTCATCTTCCATCTCCTGCAAGTTTTCGATTACTTCCAACGGAGCGCCCGAACGCATTGCATAGTCAATCAACTCATCCTTTGTAGCAGGCCAGGGAGCATCCTCTAACTTCGAGGCCAATTCTAATGTCCAGTACATAGTTTTCTTATTTTTTAAGTAAATACTTTTCTTTTGTTCTCTAATTAGCCGCAAAAGTATAATAAATTATTTCATTTGCAACTTTTATCCCAAAAAATTTCATCTGTTTTAGTTAAATGATTTAACTTTCGGGTCAAAATGAATAAATAATCAGATAAACGGTTGACAAATGCTGTTACACGGGCATCTATGTCACATTCTTCAGCCAATGCAAGAATACGTCGCTCGGCACGGCGACACACCGTCCGGCAAATATGTCCAACGGCTGCTCCACGGTCACCTCCCGGCAGAATAAAAGCATTCAAAGGAGGAAGCTCATTGTCAATTACGTCAATTGCCTGCTCCAACATCCGGATGTCTTCATCCTCTATACGACTTTCCATACGCAAATCGATTTGTGTCTGATCCGTTGCCAGATACGAACCGACAGAGAATAATTTATTTTGTACACGAAAAATGATTTGCTTATCCTCCTCATCCGTCAAATACGTTTGCAACAATCCCAAATACGAGTTCAACTCATCCACTGTGCCATAGGCTTCAAGCCGTATATGTGTTTTCGGCACCCGAGTACCACCTACCAATGATGTGGTTCCCTTATCACCTGTTTTGGTGTATATCATGCTTTTCTTCATGGTTCCGGTTATAAAAAATTTACAATATAATGCTGTTTATATCTTGCTTTATCAAAAAAGACCAATCCTATGTCATACAAATCAAAAGTGATACCCGTCGACTCACTGGTTACAATTTGCTCCCACCATTTCCGTTTTTCCCTCGATTCATGAATTCCTCCGACAATAAAACAACTACGAGGTCCGGCATAAGGAAGTACCAGTTCAAAAACTTCTTTATAAAAAGGAGTATGCCCTATATGCAGACAATCTAATGTATGCACCTCCGACAGTTTCTCCTCCAGTTGTCGAGAAGTCTTTGTCCAATCCCTGCCTTTCAAGGTGACGGAATCCATGGTATGACACGCAGCCCGCATATATCCTATGGATGCCCCATTACCAATTCCCACTTCAATCAATGACTTTGGTCTGAAATAATTAACCAACCGGAATAGTAAACGGTTCACTTTTCTTCGATAATGTGGCAAATAAGCAGGAAATCCTCTTTCCTTCAATACCCGATAAGCATAATAGTGATATTTTTCATAAACGACAGAAGTAATCAGAAAAAAATCAGACGGAGAGTGTACTCCGTAACCACAACGGTGACGGAAGCGACTGCACCAATTCCATATACGATGAAGAAAAAACATATTTCTCAGCTTTATTAAGTAACACAAAGATAAAAGATTACCCGACAATATCGAAATAAAATACTATTTTTGTTGCCCATTAGTTATTAAACCATTTATAAACGATGAAACACACACTCTCTTTTATGGTATGGGCAATACTGGCTGTCTTATTGCCTTTACAAATGGCCCAGGCCGCAGCTCCTCCCACTGAATTACAGAAAAGACTTCAAAATCTTCCGGACATCAGTGACATTAAACCAATGCAAAGTGATGCCTATCCGGAGAAATATGTATTCTTCATTAATCAACTATTGGATCCGCATCACCCCGAAGCAGGGAATTTTAAGCAAAGGGTTATTCTCTCGCATGTAGGTTTTGACCGCCCTACCGTACTGGTTACCGAAGGCTATGCCGCCCATTATGCCACCCATCCGCGTTATCAAGAAGAGTTATCCAAATTATTCAACGCCAATCTGGTATTCGTGGAATACCGTTACTTTGGTGAGTCCATGCCGAAGCCCTGCAACTGGGATTATCTCACGGTTGAAAATTCACTGTATGATTTGCATCATGTAACCACGACTTTGAAACAACTATACGATCAGAAATGGATAGCTACTGGAATCAGCAAAGGCGGACAGACTACGATGTTCTATCGCACTTACTTTCCCGATGATGTGGATATCTCCGTACCTTACGTAGCCCCCCTCAACCAATCATTGGAGGACGGCCGTCACGAACCGTTCATTGCCAATAAAGTTTCGACTCCCGAAAACCGGAAACGAGTTGAAAACTTTCAACTGGAAGTACTTAAACGCAAAAACCAGCTGTTGCCGATGTTCGAAAAATATTGCTCAGATAAAGGATATACCTTCCGCATTCCTATAGCCGAAGTATACGACTTCAATGTATTGGAATACTCATTTGCCCTATGGCAATGGGGAACTCCTGTAAATAAAATTCCGGAAACAGATGCCGATGATCACACTCTATTCAAGCATTTCATGGCTATTTGTGAGCCGGATTATTTCTCCGAACAATCTCCCTACCCTTCTTTCAATGTGCAAGCAGCCAAAGAACTGGGGTATTACGGATATGACATCAAACCTTTCAAAAAGTATCTGACGATAAAGAGTAGCCGTAACTATCTTCATAAGGTAATGTTACCGCCCGAACTGTCAAATCTCAAATTTGACAAGACACTATATAATAAGGTAGTAAAATTCCTGAAAGAGAATGATCCCGAAATGATCTATATTTATGGCGGCAATGATCCTTGGACAGCTTCGGGCGTTACTTGGCTGAAGAACAAGAAAAACATAAAAGTTTATGTGTTACCCGGCGGCAGCCATACCACCCGTATCGGCAGCTTTGACACCGACACACAAGAAGAAATCAAGACACAGATCAATGCATGGCTGAATAAAGAATAGCAAAGAGACGAGGTAAAAAGCTTTTCCGCCACAGGCTACGCAGATTTTCACCGGTTATTTCCATTGAGAACCAACTGTTTAATATTGGGCTGGTGTCAATCTGAATAATCTGTGGCAGAATCTTGATTTTTATCATAAAGGCATATTGCCGTGCTTTTTAGGCGGATTGCTTTGGTTTTTGTTGTGACACATTT
>ENA-OWXH01000048-OWXH01000048.1-human-gut-metagenome-genome-assembly--contig:-NODE-48-length-57381-cov-63.912_pt1 | contig 57381 bp, 81 predicted proteins | sample MGYA00249245_ERZ652057 | MGnify/ENA primary metagenome ERZ652057 (study PRJEB26925, sample SAMN05827269) | human gut metagenome | biome: ENVO:2100002; feature: ENVO:00000062; material: ENVO:00002003...
GTCGGCAGCGTCAGATGTGTATAAGAGACAGCGAAAATTCCCCGCGGGGGATATTTTGGAATTGCTTTTTAGCTCTCGTAGGGTTCTCCGGGGGTGTTGGGTGCTCTCCGAATTAGTTTCCGATACATGTACCGCTGCGAAACGGTGGAAACACTCCTTGGATCGAGCATGATTCTCCCCAATGCCCCTAGAAAACTCTGCGATAGCGTTGAGAATCCGCTAATAAAAGGAGATGATGTCCCTATGGCTCGTCGCAAACGGGTCGAGGAACCTATCTCCCCTCCACTTATTCCTGAACGAACTCCGGAAGGACGCGAACAACAGCTCGAAGCACTTGCTATGGATCTCGTTGAACGTCGTTTAAGAGAGGGGACCGCTTCCTCGGCAGAGACAGTGCACTTTTTGAAGCAAGCTTCATCTCGAAATCAACTCGAGATGGAGAAGATGCGGTATGAGAATCGTAAGATCGAAGCGCAGACTCATGCCATCAATAGCCTTGAGGATCAAACCAAGCTTTTCCAAGAAGCAGTCAAAGCCATGCAGGGCTACATCATGCCATCAGGCGAAGAAGAGGTGGAAGAATGATTTTATCGGATAGAACTATTCGAGGCCTCGCCACAAATTGCGGTTTGATCGATCCATTTAATGAAGATCAATTGCAGCCGTGCAGTTATGATGTTCGACTCGATTCACGAATTAAGCGATTCGTGAAGACTAACGATTTAGCGATACATATCATTGACGGTTCATCGAAAGAATTGCATGGCGTATCGATGGATACCCTCAACGTCGCCAATATGGCATATGCTCTTCGACCTGGCGAATTCATTCTCGGATCTACCGTCGAAGCAGTATCGATTCCAGATTATCTGGCGTGTCGTTTCGAAGGAAAATCATCGTTGGGACGTATCGGTCTGACGACACATGTCACGGCTGGGTTCATTGATCCCGGTTTTCAAGGAACCATAACCTTGGAAATCAAAAACGAGAATCAATTCCCGATTCTATTAAAGCCCGGAATGCTTATCGGTCAGTTGTGTTTCATTCGTCTCAACGCCAAAGTTGATCGGATGTATGGTTCAGTCGGACTTGGTTCCCATTACCAGAACCAGATCGGTGTCACCGAGGCTCGATCATGAATGGCATTATTCGAACTTATTCAGAACTCATGCGTATCGAATCGTATGAAGAACGTTTCGAGTATCTGGCTCTGAATGGAACAGTCGCTCGTCCGACTTTCGGTAACGAACGATGGATGAACCAGAGATTCTATCATTCTAAAGAATGGTATGATGTTCGAGATTATGTCATCGCTCGAGACAATGGTTTTGATCTAGGTCATCGGGATTTCCCGATACCAGGAAAGATCATGATTCATCATATGAATCCATTGACTCCCGATCAGATCGAACATGCGGATCGCAACATGCTTGATCCGGAATTTCTTATCTCGTGTTCTCTGGCAACCCATAATGCCATTCACTACGGTGACAAAGACCAACTTCGGATCATGAATGAACGTTTTCCGAACGATATGATACCATGGAGGTGAACATGAACAAACATACCACATTTGAGATCGTAGCATTTGTTTCGGCAATAACGTCGGCATTGATCTCAGCGATTCTTCTAGGCATCGTGTGCAGTTTCATGATTGTCACCAGGGATCAGCAACAGGAAGTGCGAACGGTGAAAACCGGCGACATTTCTTGGATCTGTCTCGACACAAAAGATGGCGATCGCATCGTTGCCGAAAGTTGCCAAATATTACCACACGCATAGGATGGGTGCTCATCGTGAGCATATTGCTTTTTAGTTATGACGTTAATGACGAACATCTCGAACAAGATGTTACCGTCAGAGTGAAATGAGGATCAATGGGTACGCTATTGCAATCTTCGATCCTGAATACGATCAAGCAGATGCTTGGCATCGATGAAACATTTAATGGTTTTGATCCGGAAATTATCATCGATATCAATTCGGCATTGATGACTCTGCATCAGTTAGGTATTGGTCCATCGGACGGATTTCAGATCGCTTCTGAGAGTGATATCTGGGAGGATCTTACAGTAGATGTGTCACAACTTAACGGGATTAAAACCTATATCTATCTTAAGACCAGACTGCTGTTTGATCCTCCGTCCAATTCATTCCTCGTGCAATCTATGGAAAAACAGATTCAAGAGCTTGAATGGCGATTGAATGTTAACGCAGAAGGAGCATTCGATGGATAACGATATTGAGGCCGTTGATCCGGTCGAGCAATGTTTTGAACATTTCGGCATTCTTGGTATGAAATGGGGTCGTCGCCGTTCGACCAAAGAACTTCAAGCCGCTCGCGGCAAGAAAGATTGGGAAGGCGATTCCGACAAGAATTCCGGTAAGGACTCAACTGAAGGATCTCAGGCGCCTAGGAAAGATTCAGCTGAAGCCCCCAAGGCCATTCGCAAAGAATCCGACCATGAGAAATATCAACGTCTTTCTCGCATGAAGGTTCAGGATATGTCCACCCAGGAGATCAACGATTGGGTGAATCGAACCAATGCCATAGCTAATTATAATCGATTGACGGCTCAGCAGAAAGAGGCATCACGATCCAAAGGCCAGAAATTCATTCATTTCATGTTGGATACCGGAAAATCCATGGCCATTGATGCGGGTAAAGAAATCGCTAAAGATTATCTTAAGACGGCTCTCAAAGGATATGCCGAAAGCAAGATCGCGCCTTCTACACCACGACATGCGAAGTCGAAGAAAAAGAAGTAGCGTATGACACTGTCAAACACTGCGACTCCGCGATACTATGGTGAGTTTCGTCAGAAAGTGATGTCGGGTGAAATCCCGGTATGTCGTGAAATCTCGATGGAGATGAATCGTATAGATGCCATGATCACAAATCCTGGCATTTATTATGATGATACCGCTGTCGAGCATTGGGTGAATTTCTGCGAGCACGAACTTGTGTTGACTGATGGCTCTCCACTTCATTTGCTTGATTCGTTCAAGCTATGGGGCGAGCAGATCTTCGGATGGTACTATTTCGTGGACCGATCGGTCTATGTTCCGAATACCGATCGTCCTGGAGGACATTACGTCACCAAACGCATCAAAAAGCGTTTGATCAATCGACAGTATTTGATCGTTTCCCGTGGTAATGCCAAGTCATTGTATGCGACATGTTTGCAGGCATACATGCTGCTGTGCGATCCGAATACCACCACTGGAATTGTCGTGGCACCGACCATGAAACTTGCCGATGAGATCATGTCGCCGATTCGCACCGCTATTCAGCGAGCTCCAGGACCGGCGATTAAGATGATGACGCAAGGAAAACTCCCAGGACGAAGTGGCGGTGTCACGGGCAATCAGGTCATGCTGGCGTCGACAAAGGCTGGCATTCAATATTTTCCGACGAACAGTCTCATCCAAGTTCGTCCGATGTCTATCGACAAACTTCAGGGAGCTCGACCTAAGATCGCTACTATTGACGAGTGGCTTTCTGGTGATACTCGCGAAGACGTTGTCGGTGCATTGGCCCAAGGTGCTTCCAAAGAGCAATCCGATAGAGGCGGTTCCGATTGGCTGATCGTGGCGACGTCGTCCGAAGGCACCGTCCGTAATTCGGTCGGTGATACCATCAAGCTTGAGCTTATGAGTATTCTGAAAGGCGAGTATCAGGACTTTCACACCTCGATATTCTACTATCGACAGGATGATGTCAAAGAGGTCGCCGATCCTTCAACCTGGATGAAATCGAATCCGAACATTGGCATCACCGTAACGTATGAAACGTTACAGAATGATGTCGAACGTGCGGAGAAAGCACCGGCCAATCGCAATGATATTTTGGCTAAACGTTTCGGCATCCCTATGGAAGGCTACACCTACTTCTTTACGTATGAGGAAACAAAGCCACACACCAAGAAGGACTTCTGGGGATTACCATGCGCGCTCGGTGCCGATCTTTCACAAGGCGACGATTTCTGTTCGTTCACCTTCATGTTCCCACTGCGTGGTGAAGTGTTCGGAATCAAGACTCGAAACTATATTTCTGAGTATACCTTGACAAAACTTCCTACAGCTGCTCGTCAGAAGTATGAGGAATTCATTCGAGAAGGTTCTTTGCATATCATGGAAGGAACCACTCTTGACATGGATCTGGTGTACGATGATCTCGATCAACACATCATTGATTGCCAATATGATGTTCGCGCATTCGGTTATGATCCGTACAATGCCAAACGATTCGTCGAACGATGGACCCAAGACAATGGTGCTTTCGCCATTGAGAAAGTCATTCAAGGAGCCAAGACGGAATCCGTTCCGCTTGGTGAATTGAAGAAACTTGCTGAAGATCGTCGTTTGTTGTTCGATGAATCATTGATGTCATTCACCATGGCGAACTGTATGACATTGGAAGATACCAACGGTAATCGAAAGCTATACAAGGCTCGTCGCGAAGACAAGATCGATGCCGTTGCCGCAATGATGGATGCTTTTATAGCATTCAAGAACAATCGAGATGCATTCGAGTAAGGAGGTGAATCATGGCTGAATTTAAGGCTGCTCTTCGTAAAAAACTTTCGCGAGAAGGAGAGGCTCTTCCTGATGGAAGCTTTCCAATTCGTAGCGAAAAAGATTTGAAGAATGCCATTAGTTCGTATGGTCGCTCCAAAGACCCTGAGAAAGCCAAAGCGTGGATCAAACAACGCGCCAAGGCTCTGGGATTGGAGAAATTAATTCCAGAATCATGGGTTTCAAATATGCCTGCGGCTAAGGCAGTTCGAAAGAAGCCGTCGAACAACCAGTTCGTTGCTAAAGCCGTTCGAAAGAAGGTGATGAACTGACATGGCTACCGCATTAACAAGAATCAGCAAATTCTGGAATGCTTTTTCGACTCCTCCAGGAAAGTATATCCCAAACGTTGGACAATCATATTCGTTGAATCCGGATCGGCCTTATTTCACCGGTGGAAATGAACGGTCTATTATTTCGGCGTTGTATAATAGGGTTGCTCTCGACGTGTCGACACTGACAATTCGACATTGTCGATTGGATGCTCAAGGCCAATATATTGAGGAAATCAAGGATCCTTTGGACGATTGTCTCAACGTTGCTGCCAATATCGATCAAACCGGTCGTCAGTTCATTCATGATTTGACAACCACCATGTTCGATGATGGAGTCGCAGCTGCTGTTCCGGTAAAGACATCTGATAATCCGAACTCATCCGGTTCATATGACATTTATGAACTGAGGGTCGGCAGGATCATCGCTTGGATGCCGCAGCATGTTCGAGTATCGGTATATAACGATATTTCAGGTCAACGAGAAGAACTTATTCTTCCAAAGACCTGGGTGGCAATCGTCGAGAACCCGCTATACTCGGTCATGAATGAACCGAATTCGACGCTTCAGCGATTGATTCGGAAACTTAATCTTTTGGATGCGATCGATGATCAATCCAGTTCTGGAAAATTGGATTTGATTCTTCAGCTTCCATATACGATTAAGTCTGATGCTCGCCGTAAGGAAGCCGAACGTCGTCGTTCCGACATCGAAAAGCAGCTCACTGGTTCGAAGTATGGCATCGCCTATACCGATGGCACCGAACGTATTACCCAGTTGAATCGATCTGTTGAGAATAATCTTCTCGAACAGATCAAATACCTGACAACCATGTTGTACGGTCAATTGGGCGTATCGGAAGCCATTGCTAATGGCACCGCTACTGCTGAGGAAATGCTGAACTATCACAATCGCACGATTGAACCAATAATCTCGTCGATCTGTGATGCAATGAACGCCAAGTTCCTTACGAAGACCGCTCGATCTCAAGGACAGACCATTAAATTCTTCCGAGATCCGTTCAAGTTGGCTCCGGTCGATCAGATTGCTGAACTTGCTGATAAGTTCACACGAAACGAGATCATGACCTCGAACGAATTCCGTTCGGTTCTCGGCATGTCTCGAGTCGACGATCCTGCTGCCGATGAGCTTCGTAACAAGAACCTCAACAAGGCCGATTCCGGATCAGATATGTCCGGTCTTACCGATGAAGGTCGGTCAGAAGGCTCTGACGAAGAACCAATGACCCAGGAACGATACGATGCGGAAATAGCAGCGTTCGATAAGAATGATGCCGATCTTGCAGATCTTGAAAAGGAACTGGAATGACCGAATCGTTTGAACACTACACATCGAAGTATTATGATCCAGTCAAAGCTCATGAATATTACATGAAGACTAGACACCTCAAAGGATATGATACTCAAGGCAAGACATTGAATGATGAAGGTAAGCAAGCGAAAGCTTATATTACCAAACGAATCCAAGAGGAACGTTACTCGGCTCTCAAAAAAGAACGGAGTAATCGGAATCAAAAGATTTATTCATCTTCAGTGGAAATGGCTAATCAGATTCGTCAGTTGCAATTGCAAATGAAACAGCTCACTCCTGAAAAGAAGAAGACGCTCGGTAAGCAGATTCAACGCAAGATCGCAGGATTGCGCGAAGACAATGCTCGAGCGAAAGATGATTTCCGGAAGAAGTATATCGAGTTTGCGCAGAAGACCCGTTCTGATTATTCGAAGGCTCTGGATAGTGAAATTAATAAACTCTATTCCGATGCTTCAATGACCAAAGCTGTTCAGACGAAGAAAAAAGTCTAGAACGAAGAAATAACATTAATTCGAGAAAGGAGTGATCCATATGGCTGATGGCTTTAAGAGTGATTTCAGTGGCTATGCTACAAAGAACGATGTTCTTTGCTCCGATGGCCGAGTCATTCGTAAGGATGCATTCGCCGATCAGGATGGCACCGTGGTTCCTCTGGTGTTCCAGCATGATCATACCAGTCCGCTTTCGGTGATCGGTAAGGCGTTGCTGGAAAACCGTGATGATGGCGTCTATGCATATGGCTATTTGAATGATACCGATGCCGGTAAGGCTGCTCGTGGCATCATTCAACATGGCGATATGATGTCGCTGTCCATTGCCGCCAATAAGGTGGTCCAGGAAGGAGCCGATGTGCTTCATGGTAAGATCCGTGAAGTGTCGTTGGTCTTTGCTGGGGCTAACCCGGAGGCGACTATTGATAATGTGATTCGTCATTCTGATGATGGTGACTCGTTTGAGGATCCGTCCTCGATCAGCGCTAATTTCCTGTGCGAGATCGAACAAGGTGACGAGTCTGGAGATCCTTCGGAGGTATTCTCTGAAGATTCTCTGAATGAAGTGCTTCACGCAGATGCAAATGTGGAGAAGCACAAGAAAGAGGATGAACCAGCTTCCGACGATTCTGCCAAACAAACCGCAAAATCCGAAGAAACTGATTCGGACAATTCCGATTCTGAATCGGATGATGAGGATCCTCAGAAGGTCTACGACAGTCTGAATGATAAGCAGAAGGCGCTTGTCGAAGGTCTTGTCGGTATGGCTCTGAATGAGGGTAAGACCACATCGGCCAAGACCGAGGGTGAACAATCCAATAAACAGCAAACCGTCGAACAGTCGGCGGATGAAGGAGATGAAATGAATATCTTCGAACACAATGCTACCGAAGGCGCTACGTCTTTCGAGCACTCTGATGATTATCAGAGCTTTATGCATTCTGAAGGTGTGAAGGGCGCTACTGATTTCGCCCATGCTCAGGAGAACTTCTTCCGAGCCGCTCAGCGAGATCCGTCCGGCTCTCTCCAGAAGTTCGTGCTTCAGCATGCCCAGAATTACGGCATCAAGAACATCGACGTGTTCTTCCCGGATGCCCGCGCCGAGCGCACTGAGCCCGATCTGTACAAGCGCGACACCGAGTGGGTGGCCGGTCTTCTGAACGGCGTCCATAAGGTTCCGTGGACTCGCATCAAGTCCGCGTACGTTGACCTGACTCCGGATGAGGCTCGTGCTAAGGGCTTCACGCTTGATCGTAACAACAACCATCGCAAGTTCGATGAAATGATCACGGCGTACAAGCGTCAGACCACGCCGACCACCATCTACAAGAAGCAGAAGATGGACCGTGATGACGTGCTCGACATCACCGAGTTCTCCGTGGTGAACTTCCTGATGCGTGAAATGCGTATCCAGCTCGATGAGGAAGTTGCTCGTGCAATCCTTATCGGTGACGGTCGTGACGTTTCCGCTGAGGATCACATCAATACCGAATGCATTCGTCCGGTCGTTTCCGACGACGATCTGTACGTGATGCATTCCGTGGGCAAGGCTGATGAAACCCAGACCGCTCTGGTTGACCGTATTCGTCAGTCCAAGGTCGGCTACATGGGTTCTGGCGTCCTGACCGCATTCGTTTCCCCGACCCTGCATGCCAGCTTCGCCGTGCAGCGTGATCAGATGGGCCGTCGTCTGTACGACTCCGATACTGCTCTGGCTTTCGAACTCGGTGTCCAGAAGATCGTTGAGGTTCCGCTGCTCGAGAACTTCAAGCTGAAGAACAAAAACATCCTTCAGGCCATCATCTTCGATCCTCGCGACATCACCGTCGGCACCGATCGTGGCGGCGATGTGACCTCGTTCAACGACTTCGACATCGATTACAACCAGTACAAGTACCTGATTGAGACTCGCATGTCCGCCGCTCTGACCAAGCCGAAGTCCGCGATTGTGATCGAGGCAGCCCCAAAAGCGTGACGCCTCCTGAATCGACTGACAAGAAGGTGACCGCCATCACGGTCGCTCCTTCAACGCAGTCGATCACCGTTGGAGGCACTGCTCAGCTTAGGGCGACGATCACCCCGACCGATGCGACCAATCAAAATGTCAAGTGGTCTTCCAAGCAGGAGGCTATTGCTTCCGTATCGGAATCCGGTGTAGTTACCGGAAAGACCGCAGGCGTTGCCCACATCGTGGCTTCCGCTCAGGATGGCAGCAACGTGACCGGTGAGGCTCAGATCACGGTTACCGCTCCTACGCTTGGAACCTTGACTGTTGATGCCACACTTGGAGCCGACGGATATTCGGTGACGGTGACTCCTAACGTTGAAGCAGGTAACACGCGATATTATCGTGTGACCGAATCGAACGCCGCTCCGACGATCACGTATGATCAGACGGTGACGACTTCCGAATGGACTGCGTTCACTTCAGGACAAAAGATCACCGGCACTGAGGGCCAGGTCATCTCCGTGGTCGAATTGACCGCCGACGGCAAGGCTCGCAAGTACGGTAAGGCAACGCTTCCCGCACAGTCCGCTTGATATAAGGGTGATCAATGGCCCGATTCGCTGGAGCAGTAGGATTCGCGGAACAGGTGAAGACGGCTCCCGGTGTATATCGAGATGAAATTGTCGAACGACAGTACACAGGCACTGTCATTCGCAATACCGTTCGTTGGAATACAGGGTCCGAGGTGAATGAACCGATGCGACTGGATCAGTCGATATCGATCATCTTGGACCCGTATTTCAATGATCATCTGCAAGCGTTGCGTTATGTGCGTTGGATGGGCGGATTGTGGAAAATCACGTCCGTTCAGATCCAGCGTCCCCGTGTCATATTGCAACTGGGAAGTGAGTATCATGAGCAGACCCCGTGAGGAGCTACAACAGATACTTGAGAACCTCATGAGTGAAGCTTATGAGGCGCTTCCCGATGATGTTCGCAATGTAACACCGAATTTCTCGGGGCATGTGTATTTTCAGGCCCCGTCTAGAATCGAATATCCCGCAATCGTCTATGAACGGACGAGTGCCGATGCACAGTTCGCTGATGACGTTCCATATATCTATGAGAAGCGTTACCAGGTGACCGTTATCGAAAAGGATCCCGATTCATCCATACCAGATCGAGTCGCGATGCTTCCGAAATGCCTATTTGATAGACATTACGTCGCTGAAAATCTGCATCACGACTCATTTGTCATTTATTTCTGAAAGGAGTATCCCATGGCAGCTCTTGTTTGGGATAAGACCGGCGAACGTACGTATGAGACTGGCGTCGATCGTGGCGTTCTGTTTGTCATGAAGGAGGACGGCAGCGGCTACGAGGCCGGTGTCGCTTGGAACGGCCTGACCGGCGTTACCGAATCACCTTCCGGCGCTGAAGCGTCCGCTCAGTACGCCGACAACGTCAAGTACCTGACTCTGACTTCCGCTGAGGAATTCGGTGCCACCATCGAGGCCTTCACTTATCCGCCGGAGTTCGCTCCGTGTGATGGTCAGGCCACTCCGGTCGAGGGCGTTACCGTTGGTCAGCAGGCTCGTCGCAAGTTCGGTTTCTCGTACCGCACCAAGGTCGGTAACGACACCGCTGGCATCAACTACGGCTACAAGCTGCACCTGATCTATGGAGCCACCGCAGCCCCGTCCGAGCGCGCATATGCGACCGTCAATGATTCTCCGGAGGCTCAGACCCTGAGCTGGGAGATCAGCACCGATCCGGTCGAAGTCGGCGTCGACGGCGTGACCGCAACCGCTCAGGTCACCATCGATTCCACCAAGGTCGATAAGGCCAAGCTCAAGGGTCTCGAAGACAAGCTGTACGGACGTGGCACTGGCAACACCTCTCCGACTCTGCCTACAATTGCCGAAGTGATCAACATGTTCAAGACCACCACCTCTGGTGGTAACGATCACACTGCCTAATTGTCCGATTTCGCTGTCGACGAACTGAACGCGCTCGCCCTGTCCTGAGTCGTTCAAAATAGGAAGTAATTCTTCCTGGCCACCTTTATGGTGGTCAGACTCTCTGGAAGATAACAACATTAGCCACAATTGATGCTACACGTTTTCTTGACCACCATCTTTCAGAGGGCCTGACCATTGTAACGGAAAGGAGTTATCATGTCTCTCAATGGTATCGATATCTCGAATTGGCAGGCCGGCATCAATCTTGCTGCCGTTCCCGCTGATTTCGTCATCGCAAAAGCCACTCAGGGGACCGGGTACGTATCCCCCGATTGTGCTCGACAGGTCGAACAGGCACGTGCGACTGGAAAGCGCTTTGGCGTCTATCATTACGTCTCCGGTGGCAACGCCGTTGCCGAAGCCAATCATTTTGTCGACAGCTGCGCCAATTGGGTCGGTAAAGGTCTGTTCTGCATCGATTGGGAAATTCAAGAGAATTCCGCTTGGGGTAACGAGGGGTATCTTGAACAAGTCGTCGCTCAGGTGAAGGCTCGTACTGGAATTCCTCCGCTCATTTACTCGTCGGCAGCTTATTATGCTCAGGTCGCCGAAGTCGCCAATCGTCAGAACTGTGGTCTGTGGATCGCGCAGTATGCGAACATGACTCCGACTGGCTATCAGGACACTCCATGGAATGAAGGTGCTTACGCTTGCGTCATTCGCCAGTATTCTTCCGCCGGTCGTCTTCCAGGCTATGACGGAAATCTGGATTTGAATAAGTTCTACGGCGATGGAGCCACGTTCGACAAGTATGCGACCGGTGGCGGAAACGCTTCGAATGTTCCTCCTTCACAGCCTTCCGATCCTCTTGCCGGACGTTCCGATGACGATCTCGCCAATGCTGTGATTCGTGGTGAATTCGGTGACGGCGATGCTCGCAAGCAGAAGCTCGGTGGTCGTTATGACGCCGTTCAGGCTTTGGTGAATCAGAAGCTCGCTGCTCCAGTATCCCCTGGTCGGACATATACGGTTCAGCCCAACGATACACTGTCGACGATCGCTGCAAAACTTGGTGTGGATCAGTCTCAGATCAACGGATTCCATTCCGGCAATCCTGACTTGATTTATCCAGGTGAAGTGCTGAATATTTCCGGAGGATCGCCTCAGCCGATTGCCGAATACTACACGGTTCAGTCGAATGATAATCTGTCAACTATCGCCGCTAGTTTCGGCACCAGTTGGCAGCACATTCGTGATCTGAATGGTTTGTCGAATCCTGATCTTATCTATCCTGGTCAGGTTCTTCGCGTCAAGTAAGGAATGATTATGCTCGAGCTCACTCTTCCAAAGGTTGAGGGTTATGATGAGAACACTGGAACGTTTGTTGCAGCAGCTCCCGCCGTGACCCTCAAGCTCGAGCATAACCTTGTCGCGATCTCAAAATGGGAATCAAAATTTAAGAAACCGTTCTTCTCCAAGGAACCCAAAACCGAAGAGGAGAGCAATTATTACATTTGGTGCATGGATCAGGATTCTGAACATGCCCTTTCTTTATATTTTCGCTTGACCGATGCCGATAGGCGGGCTATTCAGGAGTACATTGCCGATCCTCATACCGCGACGGTGATCAACGATCGACGCGAAACGAAGGCTCATGCCAATTCATTCACGTCTTCCGAGATCATCTACGCTGCGATGATTGCCCGAGGCATTGATTGGAGCGCTCAATATTGGCACATCAATCGTTTGTTGACATTGATACGTCTTATCGATGTGGAAAATTCGAAGGGCGATAAACGCAATCGTATGAGCGCCAAAGACAACAGAGCCGAACGCGCTCGTATCCTTGCGGAGAATCGTAAACGTTTTAATACAAGAGGTTAGTCATGACGGGTATCAGGGTGGAGGTCAATGGCGACTTCAGTGGCCTTGATCATTTTATCACTAACATCAAAGAGCAACGGTATCTCAAAGTACTGGATCAAATCGGACGTCGAGGCGTTGATGCTTTGTCCAATGCCACACCTGTTGATAGCGGCTTGACAGCTGCTTCCTGGGGGTATGAGGTCCATAGGTCGAAACATCGATCCGAAATTATTTTTACCAATTCCAACGTCAACGATGGTGTGAACATCGCCATTATTCTCCAGTATGGACACGGCACCGGAACTGGTGGATACGTCGCTGGACGCGATTACATCAACCCGGCGCTTGCAAAAACATTTGATCAATTGGCCGATGAGGCCTGGAGGGCGGTGACTAATGGCTAATATCGACGAACGTGTGGTCAAGCTGTCCATGGACGATTCGTCCTTGCAGCAAGGCGTATCTCGTGTTACCAAGGCTTTGGAGCAGCTCAAGAAAGCGTTCAATTTCAGCGACACCAAGTCGTTTGAAGAGCTCGATAAAGCTGCCAAGAAAGTCAAGTTTGATAGCGTCTCCAAGTCCGCATCCGATATGCAGAAGGATGTCAGCAAAGCCACGTCCAAGGCGGCTGACGACTTTGCCGAGATGGGTTCGAGCGCTCAGAAGAGTGTTCAACAGATTGGCGCCGCTTCCGATAACGTCAATTTAACCGGTGTCGCATCCGCTGCGAACAAGATGTCCAATCAGGTGCAGCAGTCTGCCGCCGAAGCAAACTCTGCGATCGGAAAGATTGGCACCAATACCGTTGGCATTCAACAAACCGTTGACGCGATTGACGGTATCAATGATGCGGCCAATCGCGTCGATTTGAGCCCGATTCAGAAGGGTGTTGAAAACGTCAAAATGGGAATCTCTTCCATGAGGGATTCCTTGATGGACAGTGTGAATACCTTCAAGGCCACACCTATCGGCGAGCAGCTTGATGCGGTTCAACCGCATTTCAAGGCCCTTGAGGCCATCGGCGTTGTTGCCATGGGCAATCTTGCGGCCAAAGCGGCTACGTATGGCATGCAACTTGCCAGTAATTTGACCAATGGCATTCGTAGTGGTTTCGAAGAGTATGAGACTCAGCTGAATTCGGTTCAGACCATTCTGGCCAACACTCAGAAAGAGGGAACCAACCTCACTCAGGTCAATACTGCTCTGAATCAGCTCAATACCTACGCCGATAAGACTATTTATAATTTCACCGAAATGACCAGGAACATCGGTACGTTCACAGCTGCCGGTGTCGATCTGCAAACGTCGGTGAATTCAATCAAGGGTATCGCCAACCTTGCCGCTATTTCTGGTTCGAGTTCTCTGCAAGCTTCGACAGCCATGTATCAGCTGTCCCAGGCATTGGCCACTGGTACGGTCAAGCTTATGGACTGGAACTCGGTCGTCAACGCTGGCATGGGTGGTCAGGTCTTTCAGGATCTGTTGGTTCAGACTTCTGAGAAACTTCAAACTGGCGCTAAACAGTTCATCGCAGCAAAGGGTTCCTTCCGCGACTCGCTTAAGGAAGGTTGGCTGACTTCGGATGTTCTGACCCAGTCGCTGAACATCCTGGCCATGGACATCACCGATGTCGAGAAGGCCGTTCAGTCGCTCGTCTCCAAGGGCTACACCGAGGAAGAAGCTCGTCAGCTTGTCCAGCTCGCCCAGACCGCTCAGGATGCGGCGACCAAGGTCAAGACATTCTCGCAGCTTATTGATACCGCCAAGGAAGCAGTCGGTTCCGGTTGGTCTCAGTCGATGCAGATCATTTTCGGCGATTTCGAAGAAGCCAAGGATCTGTGGACCGGTGTTTCCGATGAGATCAATAACATCATCAACGCCCAATCGCAGGCTCGAAACCAGCTACTGTCTTCCGGGTTCTCGTCCGGATACAAGCAGCTGGTGAATCAAGGAATCGTCGATACCCAGCGATTTAATGACATATTAAAGGAAACCGGAGACGCAGCCGGTGTCGGAGCAAGCCAAGCCATTCAGGAATATGGCTCATTTGAGAAGTCGCTGCGAAAAGGATGGGTCAACGCTAATATTCTGAAAGATAGCGTTAACCGATTGACCCAAGAGGTCAATGGCTATGACGATGCGAAGAAACAGAATCTCGGCATAACCAATGAGCAAATCAACCAACTGAATGCTCTGAACCAGGGCCTTCAAAATGGCAGTATTTCCGCTGATGATTTCGCCAATAAAATGCAGCGGATGTCCGGTCGAGAGAACGTCATCCAGGGCCTTGCCAATATTTGGAATTCGCTGAAGACGGTCATTCAGGCGGTGGGCAAGGCTTGGGACGAAGTCATGCCGAGCATGAGTGGCGATACCATTTATGCTGCCACTGAGGCATTCCGAAAGTTCACGGAAGGTCTGAAGCCTTCACCTCAGTTGCTCAATGTCATCACTACTGCCACCAAAGGCGTCGCTACGGCGTTCAAAGCGTTTCTTGGTGTTGTTGGTTTGGCAGCCAAAGGTTTCGGCACATTGCTGGGCTTTGCTGGTAAAGTCGCTGGATCATTCATTAATATCGCTTCATCGGCTATTAATGGCGCCAAAGCATTCGCCGAATATGTCAAGCAATCCAAGGTTGTTACCAATGCGGTCAAGCTATGGGAAGCTGCATTCTCATCGTTTGGAACGGTTGTCAAGACCATTGGCGATTCTATCAGCGGCGTATTCGATGGCATGTTTGATGGCGCGAAGAAAGGCACTTCCGGATTTCCTGATATTCTCGGGATTATCAGCAAGACGTTGGCTGGTTGCGCTCAAGAAGTCAATAATTACGGCACTGAATTCCAGACAGCCTTCCAAGCGAAGTTCGGTTCTGTTCCGGAAATCGCTCAGAAAGTTTCGGATAAGGTTTCTTCTGCGATTCAATCACTTCGCCCAGCGTTCGATTGGATAGCTGATCGAGTTCGGGAAATCGGCGATGCCATCCAGCGATTCTTCGGCGATCTTAACGGCAAGATCACTCTTGATCAGATTCTGTCGTTGATCAATGGCGGCTTATTGACTGGTGTTCTTGTCGGTCTTAGAAAGTTCATCAAGGGACTCAATGAAGTTGGCGATGATCTTGAGAAGTCGACCTTCAAAGGCGCTCTGAAGAAGACACTTAACGATATCGGCAACTCATTCAAAGATTTCGCCAAATCGTTTAAGATCGTTTCAATCGCCGCTATTGCTGCATCGATCAAGTTGCTTGCTGACGCCTTGACACAATTGTCGACCATCAAGACCGAAAAGATCACGCCGGCTCTTGGCGCTATGACCGCCATCATTGCTGTCATGACCGGCATGATGACTGGACTTGCTGCTTTGGCTGAAGTAACCAACAAAGCCGGAAAACTGGTCTTTGATTTCGATGCGTTGAATAAGGTCGCTTTGGCCATGGTGGCGCTCGGCGCTTCCATGAAGCTTATGGCCGAAGCTGCCTATATGCTCAAGGACATGGATCCAGCGCAAATCGCGGTGATATTTGGGTCGATGGCCACTGCGATCGTCGCTCTTGGCGGATCAATCGCTTTGATGGGAACGGCCAAGCCTGAACGACTGAACGCCGTCGGCACCAATATGATCAAGTTGGGCGCTGGATTCGTGTTGATGGCGTCCTCCTTGGTCGTGCTCGCTGGAGCCATCCTCATGATCGCGAGCGTCAAACCCGATGACCTTGCGCGTTCCATGAATGCCGTCGGACAGGGTATCGTTCTTCTGACCACAGCCATGGCAGTTCTTGGCTCCTGTGCGAAAATCGGTGCCGATTATTCCGGTGTCGGCAAGAATATTCTCTTGATGGCAACTGCCTTGATCCCCCTCGCTCTAGCGATAAAGATCCTTGGTACTATGGACCTTGACGATCTTGCCAAGGGTCTCGGTGCCGTCGCCATTGGACTTGGCGTCCTCGCCGGTGCCATGGCCGGTCTTGGCTATATTCAAGGCATGGGCGGCAGTTACGGGAAGTCGGCAGCGGCCATCATGGCATTCGCGACCGCTATGGTTCTTCTTGCGGTCCCGATCAAGGTACTCGGCGGCATGGATCTTGATGATCTCGCCAAAGGCGTCGGCGCTTTGGTCATCACCCTCGGCGCCTTCGCCGGAGCCATGGCTCTATTCAGCAAGTTCAATGGCCAATTCGCCGGAATGCTGATGGCTTCAGCTGCCATATTGTCATTCGCTACGGCTGCCGTGGCATTGACCATTCCGATCAAGGTCCTTGGCGGAATGGATCTGAATAGTCTGGCCAAGGGTCTCAGCGGTTTCGGTTTGGCTTTGGCGGGTATGGTTGCGGCCATGAACCTCATGCCCAACAACATGTCGGGTCAAGCCGCAGGCATGATGGCGTTCGCTGCTGGCATTACCGTTCTTGCCGTCGCCATCCGTCTTATGGGATCGATGGATATCAAGCAGTTAACCACTGGTCTAATTGGCTTCTATGGCGCTCTTGTCGGCCTCGGCTTTGCCGGTTCTGTTCTCGGCCCAATGGCCGTAGAGCTTATGGCCGTCGCCAAAGCCATGGGCGTGTTCGGCCTCGCCTGCCTCGCTATTGGCGCTGGTATGGCACTTGCCGGAGCGGGCCTCACCGCTCTCGCAGCCACTGGGTCCGCTGCCGGCGGCATTCTGATGACGGCACTCGACGCTCTGATCCAGTTCATCCCGGCATTGGCGAAGTCTTTGGTGACCGCGTTGATCGGTGTCCTTCAGGTGATCGTGGCTGCTTTGCCTCAGATTCTTGACGCGTTGTCATCGATTCTCAGGGATCTTATGGCGTGGCTTGTCCAGCAAGTGCCGGCAGTCGCCGACGCCGTTGTGACAATGATCGATAAGATATTGCAGGTGGTTGCCGCACACGCCGACACCATCACCGACAGTCTTGTGACCATTCTGGTTGCAGCGCTCAACGCCGTAGCCGGTCATGCTCCGGAGATTACAGCAGCTCTCGGCAATGTCATGACCGCTATATTCACCGCCATTGCTGATTCGATACGTAATCTCGATCCATCGGTGCTTACCTCGCTACTTCTTTCCGTTGGAGTCATGGCCTTGATATTCAAGGCTTTGGCGAAGATGAAGAAAGATGTCGTCGGAGCACTGATGGTTGGCGGCACCATGATCGGTCTCATGACGGCCCTTACCGGTGTCTTCGCACTCATGAACCTGCTGAATCCGGTCAACACCGTGGCATCGGCGGTATCGCTATCCACGGCCTTGATCGCCATGACCGGCGCATTCAAGATCATGGAGACTGCGAAGAAGAACGTCATCGGTGCTCTGGCTGTCGGCTCGGCAATGGCTGCAATCCTTGCCGAGTTGGCATTGGTCTTCGGACTCATGTCCGCCATGAACATCGACAACGTTGGCACCATCGCAGCGTCGTTGTCCGGAACCATTCTGGCCATATCCGCAACGGCAGCGATCATGAGCCTGGTCAACGTCGGCGCCGCTATGAGTGGTGTTACCGCTTTGGCGACGTTTATCGCCGGTCTCGCTGCTATCGTCGTTGCCGCTGGCGCTATCAAGCAGATACCCGGCGTCGACTGGTTGGTGTCTGAAGGCGCCGCATTCATGGCGAAGATCGGAGCCGCACTTGGCGGATTCATCGGATCCATTGCTGGCGCTATTACCGGTGCCATCATGGGAGCTATCGGAAGTTCGCTGCCGGCACTGGCTACCGGTTTGTCTAACTTCATGACCAATCTGAAGCCATTCATCGCCGGAGCCAAAGAGATCGATGGATCCGTCGCAACGGCCGTTGATACTCTGGCCAATGTGGTGCTCAAGCTCACCGCTTCGAGTCTTCTTGATGCTATCACCAGTTTCATAACCGGTGGTAATGGTATTGAGAATTTCGGAACCAAGCTGGTACCGCTTGGCCAAGCATTGAAAGACTACTCCGCAGTAGTTGCCGATTTGAATTCAGCATCCATCGTGTCGTCTGCCATGGCTGCCCAAGCATTGACACAGGTGCTGAATGCACTTCCTGCCGACGATGGGCTTTGGCAGAGGATTGCCGGTAGTAAGGACTGGAGCACCTTATCCGACGGCCTCGTCCAAATGGGCATGGCGTTGAGTATGTACGGCGTTGCCGTGACTGGACTTCAGCCCGGACCGATAAGTGCTTCTATCGAAGCGCTCAACGGATTGAACGGCGTGCTGAACGCTGTTCCTTCCGATGACGGTTGGTGGCAGAAAGTTGCCGGTGGCAAGGATTGGAGCACATTGTCCACCGGACTCACCGGAATGGGCAAGGCGCTTGCCGGATATGGCAAAGCCGTCTCCGGAGATGGTGTCAATATCGACGCCATTCAGAAAACGGTTCCAGCCATTAAGAAGTTGAACGAGGTTCTTCAGAACGTTCCTTCTGATGACGGTTGGTGGCAGAAGATTGTCGGTGGTAAGAACTGGGGCACGCTCACTGAAGGCCTGAAGGGTCTCGGCGAAGCGCTTGCCGGATATGGCAAAGCCGTATCGGGCGATGGCGTCGACGTCGGAGCCATTCAGAAGACGGTTCCGGCAGTCAAGTCGTTGACCGAGATTCTGAAGAGCGACTTCAGTCAGGTCGGCGATTTCGGACCCATAAAGAACGCCGCAACGCAGCTTGGCAACGGTCTGTCTGGATACTATAACGCCGTTTCCGAGGTTTCGCCTGATGCCATCACACCGACGTTCGCTCCGTTGCGTTCGTTGATCAATGTCGTCAACAGTCTTGGCGGCATGAAGATGGAAGGCACATCGGTCGGATTCATCACGGCTGCCACTCAGCTCGGTATCGGATTGTCGAATTACACATCCAACGTGGCTGAATTGGACTTCTCGAATATTTCGGCCAGTGTCAGTGCCGTTGGTTCGTTGTCCAAGGTCATGGGCGGAATGCCGGCCGAGTATGGCGGAGTCACGGCGTTCCAGCAAGCTGTATCCACGCTCGCTGCGACATCGTTCATGTCTCTGGCCAGGTCCATTCAAAATGCCAATAGTTCCATTAGTACTGGTCTGTCCGATTTGAACACGGCGTTGAGCACTGGCACAACGACCTTGACCGGATCAGTGAATGCTCTGAATTCCGCTTTCCGTGGTATCAATCTGAGCGGCGATCTCTCGTCTCAGATGAGTGCTGCTGCAAGTGCTGCGAACTCTGGAGCAAACCAGATCCGTTCGGCATTGAACGCCCTCGCCACTTGGTTGAGTGGTTTCGCTTCGATCTGGCAGGCATCGTTCACGCCGATAATCGGAGCCACTCGTACCGGCCTTAACCTGGTTGCTCAGGCGATTTCCTCGTACAACGGTCGTTTCTCGCAAGAGGGACGTAGTTTGGCGAATAGTCTGGGCAGCGGCATGCGTTCTGGCATCGGCAACCTTTCGGGTATCTTCAATAACGCGCTGAGTGCCGCCGTCGATGGTGCTCGTGCGTATCGAGGAAGCTTCGAGAGTGCCGGTTCCTACCTTGCGGCTGGTTTGGCCGTGGGCATATCACGCAATTCCGGTGCCGTCAGCCGGGCAGCCGCAGATGCTGTGTCGAATGCCGTTGAGGCAGCCAGGGAAGCAGGCGAGATCCACTCGCCGTCACGTGTCATGGCTAAGGTCGGCATGTGGTTCGACAAGGGCCTGGAGAACGGTATCGCCGATAATGTCGGTGGCGTCGTTCGAGCCGCAAAGACCATGATGACGAGCAGCATCGATGTCGTCGATTCCTCGTTGAGCAATATCGGCAAGATCGATATTCCGGAATTCGACATCAATCCGACCATTACTCCGGTGATGGATCTATCGGTCGTCGAGGGTCAAGCCGCGTATCTGAATTCCATGCTGTCCGACACAGTCGGTATCGGATATTCGTCCAAGATGATTGGCAAGATCACTGCGATTCCTCGTCAGAGGGATGTCGGTCGTGCTGCCGAAAGTGTTGAGAAGACCCCTCAGCAAATCATTAACAACTACGACTTCACGCAGAACAACACTTCTCCGAAGGCGCTCAGTCGTTATGATATCTACAAGCAGACCCGTACGCAGTTCCGTCAATTCGAGCAAATGAATCGAAATGGAGGTCGATAATGTTTCAGTCTATGACTGTTACGAATGCTCGTGGCGACACGCTCGATCTCCCCATCCGAAACCCAATGGCGACCGGCTACAATGTCGTCGCCATTGACGGTCTCGGACCGGTCGATGCCGTGCTTCAGACCAGCAACACCGTCACCACCGACGGCGTGATCTTCAACGGTGCCCGTAAGGATGAGCGCGAGATCACCATCAATCTCGCGTATCATCCGGAATCGGGCAAAAACATCGAGGACCTTCGGCATGGAACATACAGGTATTTCCCTGAAAAAGAGGAAGTCACCTTGGTGTTCCATGCCGACACCCGTTCGGTTCGCACGACCGGCATCGTCGAATCAAACGAGATTTCGATATTTTCCGAAAAAGAGTCGTCGTCGATCGTTGTCAAATGCCCCGATCCATGGTTCAGGATCGATAACGAGCTGAATAGGATCACATCGTTCTCCAACATCGAACCGGTGTTCGAATTCCCATTCAACTGGGCAAATAATCCGGTGAGTGAGCCTAAACCGTTGTGGTTTGGTGCCATTCAGAATAGGCATTCGAAAAACATCATGTATGATGGCGAATCAGAAGTCGGCGTGATCATCCGTATGTCGTTTGATGGCCCGGTGAATAATATTCGCATCTATAATGAAGAGGCCGGTCAGGAGATCGACGTCTTTACGGATAAGGTCGGACAGATCATCCCCGACGGCATCCGAAAAGGCGATGAACTGGTTATTTGCACGGTGCCGAAGCAGAAGTACGTTGAGATCATTCGAGACGGCGTCTCATATAACATTCTCAACGCCATCAATCGAGACGTGCGATTCATCACGTTGCATAAAGGCGCGAATACCATCGTGTATTCCGCCGATTCCGGTGTGGATAACATCCTCATGTCGATCGAGAACGAAACGTTGTATACAGGAGTGTGACGTTATATGACTGAACAGTTGACCAAACGTTCCATGCAGCTGTTCGTGCTCGATAAGAGTTTCGAAGTCGTCAGCCTATGTGACACGTTCAGTTCGCTTATCTGGACCGAACGATATTCCGGGTATGGCGACTTCGAACTCTACCTTCCAGCTTCCATGGCCAACATCAATATGTTCCCCCGAGGCTTTTACCTATGGCTGATAGAACCGTTCGTATACGATAAGAACGGCAAGAAGATCGAGACTCGCAATGATGTCATGATCATCGAGAAGACCGAACTGAGTACGGACATCGAAGATGGCGATCGATTGATCGTCTCCGGACGTTCGCTTGAATCGCTGCTGCTTCGAAGGGTGATTCCGAAGAAAGTCAAGTATGAATCGATCGATCCTCGAGAGATCATCAAGACAATACTGAACGAAAACATTATCAAACCTTCGGAACCCGCACGCAAGATTCCGAACTTCAAAATGGCAATCGATTCTTCACAACCACTGGATCCGAAGTACAGGCAAACCTTCGAATTCGATGGCGATTACGTCTATGATGCCATCAAGACGATATGTGATACTTATGACTTGGGGTTCTCTCTCGATCTGAAGTCCGATGATCATTGGCAATCGTCCTATCTGTCGTTTTCGGTTCTCGAAGGTACCGATCGTTCGTATGAACAGATCAAGAACCCCTATATGGTCTTCTCGTCACGATTCGATAACCTCGTATCCTCGGATACCATTGAAGACGATACCGAATTCTTCAATTCGGCATACGTCGCCTCGACCGAGGAGACCAAGGACAACGTGACCCGTCGTCTGATCAAATACGTGCCGAACAACTCCGGTCGTTCTGGCTGGGACATCCGGGAAACGTTCTATACGGATTCCGACGCCAAATTGAACGATGCCGATAACCATCCTCGTCCCGACCACGATATATATCCTGAACTGGAAAAGTACGGCCGAGACGAATTGAAAGCGCAGAAGTCGAACAATTCGTTCAATGCCGAAATCGCTTTGCTTGGCTCGGTTCGGTATCATCGCGACTACGAGATCGGCGACATCATCCAGTTCGACAACACCTACGGCGTCAACAAAAAAGCGCGTATCACCGAATACGTTCGTAATGAGGACGACAATGGCTACCGTGAGTATCCGACGTTCGAGCCGTTCTCCACCGAAGGCATCGATGCGCTTGAGGATTCGTACGGCAATTACGTGCTGGATAATTACGGCAATACCATCAATGAGGGATTCATCTGATCGAAAGGAGATCGTAATGACATATACTTCAGGATTCTTCAATTCGGTCAATCACGACCGAACGTATGACGCCGATACCTTCGGTTCCATGTTCGATGGAGTCATCAACGACGGTGTCTTCCGTACATGGGGCGATGGTATGGTCGTGACCGCCGTCGGCGGCATGACGGTGGCGGTCGGCACCGGTCGAGCATGGTTCAATCATACGTGGACAGTGGTCACCGCCGACGAACGTCTGACGTTGGCCGCTTCATCGCCGTCCATGCCTCGCATCGATTCAGTGGTGCTCCGTGTCGACAAGTCGACATCGGTCCGACGGAATCGAATCTACATCAAACAAGGACAGGCGTCCGGTTCACCGTCACGACCACAGCTCGAAAACACGTCGACGGTCCGTGAGTATGTTCTCGCCGACATTCGCGTCAATAACGGTGCCACCGCAATCTCTCAATCGAATATCACGAATCAGATCGGACGCGACACCCCATTTGCTGAACTGGTGAATAACACGTTCGATTCGGCGAACCTGATCAAACAATGGGAATCGCAATTCCAGGATTTCATTCGCAACTCAACGCTGGATCCGAAAGTGTTGAGTCCGATTTCAAATTACACGATCGATAGCATGTTCGTCATTAAGTAAAGGAGTCAAAATGACAAGAATTCTCGATGCACAGGGCAACGAACTCAAGCTGGAAGACCTTGATCTGAATGCCGGCAAGCTCGTTGACGAGACCATTACCGTCCATCACGACACTGTTGAAGGCGTCGAGGAAGTATCTCATGTCGAGGTGCTCAAAGAATACTACGAGACTGGTCCGGATGGCGAACCGGTTCTCGATGAGGACGGTCATAAGATCGTCTTCGGTAAGGATGTAAAGACCATCATTGATGTCCCAGGCGTTGAGGCCAAGCCAGCTTACGACGAACAGGAAGAGATCCAGCGATACATCCCGTATACCGCTGAAGAACTCGATAAGATCGCCAAGGAGAAGACCGACGCCCAGGCCAGTGCGGCTGTTGCGGACGCTGAAAAGTCGGCGATTCGTCTCATTATGCAGAAAATCACTCCGTCGCTATCCACGGACGAACTGATGCAGGTCGCAGCGATTCTCCCGAACTGGGATGCGTCGAAGACGTACACTGAAGACGATATCGTCCGTTATCAGCAGAGCCTGTATCAGGCCATTGGCGAGGTCCCGGCCAACACGGTTCCTGATGCGGCTACCGACAAGTGGAAGAACCTGACGAAGCCGGTCGATGGGGTCGCACGATGGATTCAGCCGAACAGCGCGGAGAACGCGTATGATTCAGCGGCTGTCGTCATGCATGATGATGAGCAGTGGTCCTCCGATGAGGATTACAACATGCACGAACCCGGTGTCGACGGCTGGACGTCGAATGGTGACGCCGTCGCCGAGTGGGCCCAGCCAACCGATGCGAACAACGCCTATGCCGAAGGCGCCGTTGTCCGTCATAATGGCAAGCGATGGGTTTCAACGGTGTCCGGCAACGTCTGGGAGCCCGGTGCTTCCGGAGTGACCCAGTGGGTCGAATCCTGATAGGATTCTCATATGGCACGTATTAACAGTTATACCAAGATCACCGGAGCACCGGCTGATTCCGACTGTTTCATCATCGACTCGACGCAGGGCACCGCAGGCACCAGAATCGTGTTGTGGTCCGTGTTGAAGAGCGTTCTCACTGGCATATTCGCTTCTAAAAGCCATACACATCCTGGCAGCGATATCACGTCAGCAGTCGCCAACGCCAATGCAGCCACCAACGATTCCACCGGTCAGAACATCGCATCGACGTATGTGAAGGAGATCACCGCGAACGGTAGGACCATTACGGTGAAACGCGGCAACGACACGACCTTCACGTTCCAGACGCAGGATACGACGTATCCTGTTGCTGATGGCCAACATGACGGATTGATGCCAGCAGGTAAATTCGCTGATCTGGAATGGGTTCATAAGCACTATTTCGAACATGTTCGTGTGGAGATGCATGGCAGTGTTCCGGCATTGCATTTCACCAACCAAGCTGCTGGAACTGTCGCCAGCGAATATGTCGATGCTGCTAATGCGTCTCAATCTGGTATTATGGCTGCTTCCGATTGGGCTCTTCTGCATTCGCTGAAGACCATTGATCGGCCGGACGACATTCCTGCCAATGCCGATCTCGACACCTATAAGTCGCCTGGCTGGTATGCGATTGGTTGGAATGAAAGTACAACCATACAGAACATGCCTGTTTCCGGTAAGACAATTGGCGCGCTTCAGGTTATGCGTACAAACAACCATGAAAGGATACAAGTTTATATCACAGCATTGGGTGCAGAGAATCGTTCCGGCCGCGAAACCATATTCGTCCGCCAGTACGGTAATGGTGGTGGTACGTCGTGGGATCCATGGACGGACATCACCGCATATCCATCCGCCACCCAGTCGGCCGATGGTCTCATGTCGTCCGCCGATAAGCGGAAGCTCGACGGTCTGTCCGGCGATTACGCTTCAGCCATCGGTCTCGCCACGTCCTCGAAGGACGGTCTGATGCCCAAAGCCGACAAGGCCAAGCTCGATGCGATCGGATCGATATCCAACAGCACGATCGACGGTTTCTTCAGAATTTGATGATATTTTAGGAGGTATGATATCATGGTAGCTTATCTTGACGAGGGGGGGGGCTCGGTATCTAGTCAAGAAGGTTCTTGACCGGATCCAGCCCGTTGGATCTCTCTATTTCAGCACTAATAGCACGTCCCCAGCGAGTTTATTCGGTGGCACCTGGGAACGCTATGCGCAGGGACGAGTAATGGTCTCTGCATCGGACACCGATACAGATTTCACCGTCGGCAAAACCGGCGGAGAGAAGACGCATAGTCATACGTATGGTATTGTCGTTGGCGACTATTACGGCATGCCTGTGATGCGTCACGATGGAAATTATCCAAATACTGGCGTCATTGACTACGAACTAACCTCCGGGAATAGAATCCGGAATCATGGTACCCCACCAGTCTCGAAGACCAACGAGCAGTTCTCGACAACAGTCTCGGGTACCTGGGGATCACATGCGGTGGTTATATGGAACAACGAAGGCAATACCACGAAGGAAAGCAGTCTCGAACCTTACGTCGCCGTGTATATTTGGAGAAGAACCGCCTAGGCCGTTCGACGCCAGATATAGACAGCCACATACGGCTGCAAATTGTTATGCGGCATGTTTCCACCGGCCGATTTAGTGTGAGCAATATTGACGAACGAATCATTACGTCGACCAGCTTTTACTTTACTGCCGTATGCCGAATTAGTTCCCTCAGATACTGATATATCATGAGTGTGGGATGCCAACTCATCAACCGTAAGCGTATGCGTCTTCTCTCCGCCGGTTTTGCCGACTCCTCACGGAAAGGCAAGACCTATAATGGTTGCATATTTGGATCAGGCAGGTGTACAGCACCTCATTGCGAAGATTCGCGATACGTTTTGGCCGGTCGGCACGATTCTGGCGACGACTACCAACACTTCACCGGCGTCCTATATCGGAGGCTCCTGGGAGGCGTATGCTCCCGGAAGGACGCTGGTGGGTGTGGATGAGAAACATCCTATTGGTGCACAAGGCGGAAGCCGAAGCATAGATGTCGGACAAGATACTGATCTAGCAACGGCGATGTACATTGATGAAAATGGAAACATCCAATCCGAATGGAAGCGTGGTTATCATCCATCTGCTTCGATAAAAACTGGTTTATCGCTCGACACACGCGCTCCAATTAACTGGTCTTACCAATCAACGCATAGCGGAATCAAGGTTGCTGGCGTTTTGCCGATTGAATCGCCTTACATCTCCGTATATTATTGGCGCCGTGTCGCCTAAGCGATTCTACGCCAATAGTAAACTCCGAGATATTTATATAGAAAGGATCATATCAATGCATTGGATCGAAATGTTGATTACAATCGCTGGATCGGTATTTACATCCAGTGGATTGTGGACGTTGATCCTGCATAAAGTAAAACAAAAAGATACCGGAATTCTTATGACTCGTGGTATGGCACATTACCGAATCATAGAGGAGGGTTAGAAATTCATCGATCGCGGGTGGATCACCCATGAGGAATATGACGACTTCATGAAGTATCTTGGCAACCCTTATCTGGAGTCCGGATCAAATGGTCTGGCCAAAAAGATGCTTGACGATATCGCTGACCTTCCGTTCAAATCGATTTCGTCGATTCATAGTGCTATGGATCATTAAGACGTCGCGTGACATACATGGCTCTTAATGAAAGGAGCCATTATGAACAACGACAAGATCTCTAATGGACACTATGAAGCACAACTCAAGAACGGATACTTAAGGATCAAGGGTGTAACACATCTTGGATGCTTAGCACTTACCGGTACCGTATATGACGGTGATATTCGCATACCATGCGAAGTCATCGAAAAAGGCGGACTGGTAAGAAGCATAAGTTTCAAGTTGAAATATATGCCTTGGTTTGCTGGTAGAAGTTTTGTTAAGGGTTTGAAATTCATCATGTTCCCGAAAAGGGTCTGTAAATCAAAAGCCGTCATAGAGGCAATCATTTCAGAATAACATATAAGAGCCTATGCATCACGCATGGGCTCTTATACTTTTTTTTCTCACGCAAAACCATAGAAGAAAGGATCATATATCATGGCCGAACACGCCGATCAGAAAACGTCATTTCTCGCCGATTCAGGTTACGACGGCCTCGTCAAGGCTGCACGTCGATGGCTGCCAGCACTCAGTGTCTTGCTGATCGTGATCGCCGGTGTCTGCACGCAGCTTGGTCACGTTCCGGGCATGGAGGCCGCAACCGCCGGTCTAGCCACGGTCTCCGGTGTCTGCATGGCACTGAGCTGGGGTATCAACGAACTACTCAAGCGTGCCAAGGATCAGTGGAACACTTCGACTGATCCGGACGACGCCACCGAGAGCACTGCCGATAACTCTGCCGAATGATATCATATAAGAGCCTATGCCACGTGCATGGGCTCTTATATTTTTGCCCCAACGCGAATCGTACATGGCCTTTAATGACAAGAGAATCTATCATAAAGGAGCAATCATGAACGATACATTTACTTATGTCAGCCAACAGTACAGCCAGCACACTTGCCTGGAGCTTGTTCGGTGGATCAAGAACCACTGCGATCCGGAAACGGAGAGCGGTATTCTTACGACCAAGACGAAGAAGCTTCGGGTGATTATGGTCACTACTAACCTGGAAGACATGAGTGCATTCGCAGATTATCTGAAGACCATCACTCTCGTCTGAAAAGGGTGAGCCGCACATGCGGCTTGCTCTTTATTTTTTCGCGCATGATACATGTCCTTTATTGAAGAAATTCAACAATATCAAAGGAGTAATCATGCTTATCATCGACAAGATTTTGAACCGAACCGAATCTTTCACTGCCGATGGGTATTGCAAGGACCAAGATCAAGTGAATACAATTCTTAACACGGTCGGCTCTTTACCATACGTAAAGAGCTATGACCATGCCATAGTAACGTATCCATTTTACGATCATCCAACCTTGTACATAACCATCACTACGTGGGGACACGGACGTCGAGATCAAATCGCCAAAAAGATCGCTGAAACGATGTATATTGATGAATGATCATCAAGCCAGAGTCGCACATGCGGCTTTGGCTTTATATTTTGATCGCGAATGAAACATACCCTTTAATGAGAACCATACCATCATTAAAGGAGAAAACCATGTTCGCTGGAATTACCGCCATCGCAATCGCAATCGCCGCTCTCGCTGGAGAGTACTATGTGGTCGCTTTGACGCAAGAACACTGAACACCATTTCCTCTAATCAGGAATGATCAACAGAAGCAGAGCCATCTGCTTTGCTTCTTGTCCGATGATGCGTATGGTTTATATTTTGTTTGGGACAAGGAGCTTGATGATGCATTCGCGAATTAATCATGGTCTTTAATGAGAAGCTATATATCAACCAAAGGAGTTATTATGGACCTCATCAAGACTATTTTCAAGACCGTCGTCTGGGGCGCAATCGCCATTATCGCTATATTCGTTATTGCGATTGTCCTCATCGTCTGCGGATTGTTCTAGCTTGATCAATCCTAATAATGACAAGCCGTTACCCACACGGCTTCTCATTTATCCGATATGTTGAGTATAGCTGTAACGCCACGTACCACCACTGAGACCGGACATGGCGTTTATATTTTTTTTTTTCGCGCATGAATCATCGCCTTTAATGACAACATAACCGAAAGGAGCAAACATGTCCAATCAATCGAAGAGCATTAATCAGAAGTTCGATGAACAGATCGATGCGTATTTGGATCGTCTCAAAGAGGAGATGAATCCGGAGAACGAATCCGATTTGAACGACGATTTGACAAGGACTTCCGAAGTCACAAGAGACACTCTTGATGGCGACGGCAACGTCACGAGTTCGGTTGTGGAACGTCACGATGAAATGACGAACCACAATCTGGAATCGCTGAAGTCGCTGGTCGCCATCAAGAACGACTATAATGACCATCGGAAGAGCCTTATCGAAACCGTCGTGAAAGCCGGAATCTCGCTCGCTGGGATCGTCATCCTGCTGGGATTCGAAACAAATCACACCATCAGTTCGAGAAGCCTCGGGTTTCTGCCCAAACCGAAGATCTGACATGTGATCTATAGGATTACGTCAAAAGCCAGAGTCGCACATGCGGCTTTGGCTTTATATTTTTCGATCGCGATTCATCCATGGCCTTTAATGACCGAATAATCGACACAAAGGAGAAACATGGATATCAAGACAACATCCAAGAACCTGTTCAGCACCGCAAAGGACCGCGTCAAGGAACTTTGGGACAAAGAGCAGGAAGAGGACAATGTTGATCTCGCGATCCGTCGTCTCAACGAAGGATATTACGATCAACTGCCGAATGGCCAAGAACGCAAACACCATGCCGTGTGTATTGTCATGGACAAGCTCGGAACCGCAAGTCTACAGCTTGACGTCGTACGACGTTATCTGAAAGCATTGTCGGACCAAGCCTACCACGACTGACACATTGCTGGCGAATGACACTTGGCCATTCGCTTTTTTTTTATTTTTAGGAGTAAAACATGGCAAGAAGACCAGTCGGACGACTTAAATTCACTCGTAAATCTCATAATAAGATATCGCCTCATATTTCAGGACCAAAAATCGCTCTGAATATGTTCTACGCTTGGATGCTTGGACGTGATATTCCTTGCAGACTATATGAGCGTCGCATTGATATTCCGATTGAAACCTGGGAAGAGTACGATGTTCAGATTATGGACGGACTTGACGCGATCAACGATATATTCCATGCCAATTTCCAGGTAAGGAAGTGGTAACATGACCGGTGCTTATACCAATCACATTGTCCTGCTTGGCAAGCAAGGGTCCGGTAAGACGTCCATTGCCGAAGAACTTGCTCGTCGAGGGTTTCAGCGCGTCGTATCGGTGACCACACGTCCTCCTCGCGATAATGAAGAGGATGGTGTCGATTACTGGTTCGTGGACGATGCCGAATTCGATGCGTCTTTGCCGGATTTGGTAGCCGTTCGAGAATACCGGACCATATTCGGTACGTGGCGTTACGGCGTGAATCTTCAGGATATCAATGCCGATGACGACACCGTGACCATTCTTGATCCGACTGGATATTTGACCATTAAAGACCGCATCACCGATCGATTCGGAGTCTATCTGCATATCGATGACAATATTCGATATCAGCGATTGCTCCTTCGAGGCGACGATCCGGAGGAAATCAGTCGTAGAGAACGCGACGATGCCGCCCAGTTCGCCGTACTCGAAGAACGGCTTACCGATGTCGTGGACATGATGTCCAATGGCAAACGATGGGTCAATTTCGAGGAATTCTCGAAAGGCGGATACGATACCAGTCGAACCGTGACCGAAGAAACTGATCGGATTCTTCGATATATGAACGCGTTCAATCGCGGAGAGATCAATTATGAACGAGCACCACAGCCGGTGTTCGATCATGATCCGGAATTCTGATCATAACTAAGGAGCAAAACATGTTAATTGCACTGAAACATCTACCACCGAATTTCCGCGAGCAGTTGCACAATGAGGAGGTGGCATCGGAACTCTTTCCCAAGATCATGGATAGGTCGTATCAAGCACCACATAACGCCATCAGCGGCTGGTGTCAGTATGTTCGACCGAATGGAGTATCATTCTGGGTGTACGCGGACGACAACGGCGCTGTCTGCATCGAAACCGAGGCAGTGAGAAATGCCACAAATACGACAACGGTCGACAGGGATTTCGATATCAATACTTCGAAGCATGAGCTTACTCGTTTTCTCGAACAGATAGCGCCATGGATACTCGACTGCAATTTTAGACAAGCCATTATACGATCATCGCAAGGCATATCGCTATTCTTTTCCGAAAACGGCATGACTCGATGGATATTTCGTGTGTGGGGTCCAAAACGATGGTTATTCTGCAACCCCGAATATGATTATATGTAATCGCGAATGAAACATACCCTTTAATGAGAACCATTAACCATCAATAAAGGAGTTATCATGAAGTTTAGCACCTTCTTCGGAAAGTACACCCTTTGCAGCCTTATCTACACTGCTATTTCGATGCTGTTGGGAATCGCCGGTTTCGGCGTTCTCTACCACATTGGAAAGAAAGCTCAAGAGAAGGATGACGAGGAGAATCCGATCACTGCTGATGACATGAATCTAAATAATGACTAATGACATCAAGGCTAAGGCCGCATTTCACACATGCGGCTTTGGCTTTGACTTTTAAGGAGCAAAACATGAGAAATAAAATCGAATTGTATCGCGAAGCACGACTCTGGATCACCAAGGTTATCATCCCATTGGCTGGAATGGCGACACTATATTTCAGCAATCCTGACAATCGTGCCGATTTCAAAACTCGTTTTCTGAAGTCACGGATCGAAAAGAAACTTGGAGGTCTGCTATGAGTTATGATAACCCTAAGGAATACGGCGTATATTTAAACAAAGGCGAGCAGGAAGTCCATTTCCCCATCGGATTGGCTTTCGATAGCGAACAGATTCCGGAAGGGAAACAGGCTCCGCTCAAGACGCTCGAAGAAGCGGCCGAATTGACGGAAGCGATCAAAGACCAGCTGAAAGGACAGAATGATCCGGAAGCCGATTACGAATCACTTCGCCAGCATTCCCTCGAAGAATTCTGTGACGTATACCAGACGCTGGTAAATATCGCATTCGCTTTCGGATTTTCTCAGACCGAGATCGAGAACACTTATATGAAGGTTGTTCATCGTAACGATGAACAAGGATGTTATCCTTCCGATGAATTGGAGGAAAGTTGGCTTGGCTGAAACAGCACTTCCAGCTCGGTTACGTTACGGTGGTTAAGGCATATGCCAAAACCATTGCCGCCGAATGCAAGCTGTTTGCCGCGATCTATAATTCAGGTCACGTTAAAGACGTGACGATAATGAATCGCGAATCCGATGGCGTATACACAATACGAGTCAAAACCAGCGTGCTTACGACTCCATTCGCCTTGCGGAAAAGGATCGCCAAACAACTGGTGCGTTTCTAGACGCTGTAAACGCGAACCATACATCCCCCTTAATGAGAACCATACACAACCTAATGAAAGGAAAAATCATGGAAGATCAGAACAAGGAAACCACCGAAGTCGTCGAGACCGAGGAGAAGAAGCCCAACAAGATCGTCCAGTTCGTCAAAGATCATAAGGACCGTATCAGGGATATCACCATTGGAGCCGCTGCCGCCGCAGGACTCGCATTGTTGATTCACCTGGGAAAGTCCGATGATGTTGACGCCGAGGACGACGATTGGGACTATTCCTCATCCGATGAATCGAATTCCAACGCTGAATCCACAGATTCCTCGCAAGAGTGAATTGTTCTACAAGCCAGAGTCGCACATGCGGCTTTGGCTTTATATTTTCGATCGTTCATAAGAAAGGTTGTTATGGTGAGTAATATCATCACCAACGGACGAAAATTTCTTGGAAGAAACTCCCATACGATTCTCACAGGCACGGCAGTGGTTGGCGTGATCGGAACAGCCATCATGGCGTCACGAGATACCATTCAGGCGAATGATCGTCTGCTGGAGTATCGCATGGAGCTCGATGGCAAGCCATATGACAAGAAGGAGCTCGTCAAACGAGTTGCTCCATGTTATATTCCGACCGCGTTGACGGTCGGTGCGACGATAACCGCGATTATCGGAGCCCACCAGACCGCCACGCATAAGATCATCGCGTATTCCTCGGCATATACCATGGCCCAGGAAGCCGCGACCATCTATCGTGATAAGGTACACGAGATCGTTGGCGAAAAGAAAGCCAAGGAAATCGAAGCGGCCGTGGCCAAGGACCAAATCGCCAAATCCAAAGACGACGTTTCAGCCGTGGTCATTGGCGACGGCAATGTGCTGTGTATGGACGGATTCAGCGGACGGTTCTTCCCGTCGACACTGGAGAAGATCCGCAAGGCCCAGAATGACGTCAATTACAAGATGAATGCTGAAATGTATGCATCGTTGAATGACTTCTATGAGGCCTTGGATCTGCCCTATATCGGTTGTGGCGATGATCTCGGTTGGACGTCGGAGCATCCGATTGAACTGAGCTTCAGCACCACACTAACCCCTGATGGGAAACCGGCACTCGTGGTGAATTTCCACGAATCGCCGATGGCCGACTATCGCAATCTTATTTAAGTATCAACAAGGAGTAAATCATGTCTTATATTTCCCTACTCGCCCAAGCAGGTAAAGCGGCAGCTCCATATCTGAAGCCGCTTGGCATCCGATTGGGCAAATCCATCTGTACGGGTGTACTTACTCAGCTTGCGGGTAAGTATGCATTCCGTATAACCGGGGACCATATTCTGGCGCAACGTGATCGCGATATTCGCGAAGCGGTTCAGCAGGATATGGAACTCAAACAACTCATAGCCCAACAAAAAGCGGCTATGTCCAACCAACAGGAGGAAAACTAACATGATCAAGGAAACTATTTCTTACGAGGACATCGACGGCAACAGCAAGACCATGGATGCCTATTTCCATCTCACCATGCGTGAAATGCGTCAACTGCTGAAGGACGGCATCCAGGACAAGCTTGATGCAGTGACTTCTGGCAAGGCCTCTCCCGATGTCATGTTCGATCTGATCGACGATCTGATCAAGGCATCGTATGGCAAGCGAATCGAAGACAACGGCGAAGCGCATTTCGTGAAGAACCCGGAACTCACCGAGATCTTCATGCAGTCCGATGCGTATGACAGCCTGTTGGGCAAGCTGATGTCCGATGACACGTTCGCAACGCGATTCTTCACCGGTCTGGTGCCGAAGGCATTGACTGAGCGCATGAACGCCATCAGCAACGGCTCGGCTCAGGCCGCACTCACGCCGGAAGCGGCGCAGTATCTCGCTCAGCTGAACCAGAAGAATAACTGATTCTCATATATGAAATAACGAGGAAAGGGTCTGGACAATGTCTAGGCCTTTTCCTCATATATGCTTGAAAGGACAAAGAGCATGGCAGAAGACGATCGCAAGCCGTTAGTCGTCGATGTCTCTCGACAGAACCTAGGTCTTCCGGAATCCAAAGAAGCGCCAAAGAAAGCCGCAGTCGCCCATGGTAAACTCAAAGAGGATACCATGGTCGAGAAAGGCGTGAAGCGCTTCTTCGGAGGTGATCCGAAAGACGTCATGATGTATATGCTGACCGATGTGCTAGTGCCGGCACTCAAGGATACATTCGTCGATATGGTCATCGGCGGAACGAAACGAATGGTATACGGCATGGGCGCGTCTGATTATCGCCCGACCAGTCCTCGATTGGTTCGACGTGATAACCCAAGTTATTCACAGAACACGAACTATAACGCCATGTCGAGCAATCGACGTGTGATCGACAGCACGGTTCGTGAACGCCACGATTTCAGCAAAGTCGTGTTCCCGGACAGACCGTCGGCTGAAAATGTCCTGACGGCCATGAACGACTATATTCAGCAATATGGCGTCGTTCGGGTAAAGGACTTCTACGAATTCGCCGGAATCACTGCTGAATACACCGATCAGAACTGGGGCTGGCATGATATTCGTGGCAGCCGTGTTCGATCGATCTATGGCGGATATATTGCGGAACTTCCACCTACGGAGCACCTGCAATGAGCGACCGGGACGAGCTGAGGAACTGGTATTCGAATCCGTCATGGGGCTATAAAGTCGATAAAATGACGGACGAGCAAATACCGATCGTGCTCAAACGAGTGCGAGCAATCAAAGAGCAAGCGAGGAACGATCATGATGATAGATCCAATCACAGACGGCATCGATAACACCGATCATCAGATGATGCTGACTGTCGACGATATTCGGGAGTCCAATCGAGCCAGAACGATATCCATGATCAATCAAACATGGTTACATCGCCTGTTTCGACATTTTCCGGAGATAGCGAACTTGACGATTGATATCACTATTGATTGGCCGGGACGATTGCCGAATACGGCCGTGATCACAACCAGGGATGGACGGAAATATCTGTATACGTCCGATCCGAATCATGATTTCGGCACGATCGAGGAGATGTGATGGATCATTTTCTTGCCATGGTGAAATTCCAACAGCTTTTCCCGGAACTCTCAGAGCGAGTTCAGAAATACCGCCGAATGGACAACCATACGGCATTGATCATATTATTCAGCGGAGCACACTATGTGTTTCACTGGGAATCAACCAAAAAGTGGACTCTGCAAACAGAGTTCGCCTACAACAACAAATAAGGAGCAAACATGTCTATTAAAAGCACATTGGTCAAAACCGCAGCTAAGAGCGGTCTCTTTCTGAAGAAACATAGCCCGGAAATCCTGACCTATTCTGGTCTGGTACTTGGCGTCGCCGCAACTGTCACCGCATGTCGGTCGACCATGCATATCGATGACGTGAAGAAGAACCATGAAACCGAGATGAGCCGCGTCGAAACCCTCGAAAAGATGGTGGACCACGGCGAGCTCGATGATGGCGATTTCACGGTCAATGAAGCGGCTTCGTCGAAGCAGATCATCTACATGCGTACCACCGTGGCTTATGCGAAGCTCTATGCTCCGACCATTATTCTGACCGGACTGAGCATCGCCTGCATTCTGTCGGCACACAACATCCTCCAGACTCGATACACGGCTGTGGCTTCGGCATTCGCTGCTGTAACCGCCAAGTTCAGCGATTACCGCGAACGTGTCGTAGCCCAGTATGGCGAAGAGGTCGATCAGAAGTTCTATCAGAACATCGACACCGTCGAAGTCGCCGACGACAAAGGCAAGGTCATCGAGACCAAGAAGGAGCAGAACGTCCAGACGCTGAGCCCGACCGATAAATGGTTCGGACCGGATTCTCAGATCTGGGATAACGAATCCCCGGATATGAATACTGTGATGCTGAAGTCCGCGCTGGATCGTGCTCAGAACAAGCTCGATTACACCGGACATCTGTTCCTGAACGATGTCTATCGTCTGCTCGGTCTTCCTGATACCAAGGAAGGCGCCGTGCTCGGTTGGATCAATACGCCTGATCGCGATTCGATTGTCGACTTCGGCGTATTCGGTTGCAGCGATGATCCGTGGGATAACGTCAAGGATTGCCCATGGGATGGCAAGGAAGAGATCCTGCTTCAGTTCAACTGCGACGGCATCGTCTACGATCAGATCTGATCGTTATATCTGATACGGGAGCGTCATTGGAATCGTGGCGCTCCCTTTTATTTTATTAAGGAGAAAATCATGAAGGTCACAACCATTATTAAAATCGCCAAGGCAGCTGTGGCCGCTATATCTCTTGGAGTCGCCGCTGTCGGTGCGATTCGTACTGCCAAGAATGCCAAGAAGCTGCACGAGACAGCAGTGGATGCTATTCAGAAGGCTGAGAACAACGAGATCGAGTCTGACGAACAGATGCAGAAGATCAATGATAATCTGTTCAATCGTGTCGGCGATATCGTGTTCGATGCCGGAGCGTTTCTGGTAGCTACTGCTGCCACTGCCATTGTCGGATATCTGTGTGTTTCGGCATATAGTGACAGGACATGGGCTGAAGGTATTGACGCTGTTACTCGCTACGGCTGTGCGATAATGGACGGTTTCGTTCATCAGCTCGATACTAAGGAGGCCTGACATGAATCGTGAGAATCTGATATTCGCCGGCATCGGATTTCTGGCTGGCGTCGCTGTCACGACTGCCATCGGATATTTCGGTGTATATCGAAAGTATATACCACTTCGACAGCTGGAGGACGAAGTCAATCAGCTCGAGGAGCAACGTCAGTCCAAGGGCCGTCAACTCGATGCCATGGATGCCGCTTACGAGGAACGCAAAGCGGCGTACGAGAAGGATCTCCAAGAACGGTCGGATCGTCTCGATATGTACGATAACGACATCGCCGACGCCAAAAAAGAACTCGAAGCAATCAAACCAACACCAGAACAGGAGCCTGAAACCTTGACCACAGACGAAACCAAAATCTTCGCGCGATTCGAAATCCATGACGGCAATCCTCGATGGGATGGGCCGTTGACCGATGAGGAACAGGCATCGTATGATGCTTGCGATGGGGACGAAAATCTTATTCTCGGGCTGCTCACCGAAGTGAAGGAGCATCGATTCAAGAACTCCATCGATCCGAACCGAACCGCGTATATGATTGACGACTATGAGCACAAGACCGCTCCGGACTTCATCGATACGGTGTATCTTGACTACTATGTCAGAGACGACAAACTCGCCGAAGGACGAGTGCTCGTCGAACGTCCGGATGATCTTATCGATATGGCCGTACTTATGCAATTCGGTAAGTATGGATGGCAGGAAGATCCGAATGTCGTGATCTGCCGTAATGACACGTTCGAAACGGACTACGTGATCGAACGTCATGAGGAATCGTATCAGGAGTCGGTGTTCGGCATCGATCCGGATAAGATCACCTTGCCGTCACATCGAGTGCTCGAAGATATGGCCAGGAAAGCCTATGAGGAGGAGCAACATGCCTAAGAGCGAACCACATGTGAAACCATATTTCGATTGGCTTCTGGAAGATGTGGTCGGTATTGATAATGATGGATATTCCAAACTCTATCATGCGATGAATACGATCCGTTACACCTATCGTATCGCCATGGATGCCAATCGAGAAGGCGATGCTCTCGAACTCCGTGGCGATTACGAATATTACAATCATGTACCATGCAAAGCGCAATTCCAGGGAGGAGTGGTGAGCTTCCTGGAGTTCCTCATCGCAGTGATTCTACGGGTCGATAATGATCTCGCACTCAAGCTGTCTCGTGCTGATTGGATGCATCTGTTCATCAAAAATATGGATCTGCAAGCCTACACGGATTCATATTTTGATGCCGTTGGAGACGCATCCGAACCGGTACGACTGCTTGTCGAACGCACCATGAACCGGAAGTATAACGCCGATGGGAGCAATGGTGGATTGTTCGTCATCAAGGGATGCGACAAGGATCTTCGACGGATGCAATTGTTCGATCAATGGACATTGTTCGGCAATTCCGACCACGATGTTCCATATAAGTGGGACTAGAAAGGAGTGGGTATGGACCAAATACGAGTGACTGAAGTCAAAAGCACCAAAACCGCAACCAAGGTCATTGCGAATCCTAGGGCCCGTGGATTCAAGGACCTTATTGTCAAAGGTGGACAGTTCTACGCCGTATATGATCCAGATACGCACCTGTGGTCCAGAAGTGTCGGCCGTCTCTCCGAACTCATTGATAGGGATATCAGCGAGTATATTGCAACGCATTCGGACAAGACCTTGACTCCAGAATACATGGACAATATGTCCAATGGACAATGGAACCGATATTTGTCGCAACTGAAGAACCTCGATGACAGCAGCATCATGCTGGATCAGAAGGTTATATTTGACAACGACGAAGTCGATCGCGACGACTACGCCTCGTTCAAATTACCGTATGATCTCATCGAGGGTCCGACACCGAACTACGATCACCTGATGGAAACGATCTATGACCCGGACGAGCGTCAAAAGCTCGAATGGGGTATAGGTCTGATCGTGGACGGCAAGGACCAGAAACGTATTCAGAAATTCTTCGCCATTACCGGTGCTCCCGGTACCGGTAAATCGACGATTCTGAACATCATCCAGGAACTGTTCGGGAAGTACGTTTCGTTCTTCAACGCCAAAGAACTTGGTCAGGGGTATCAATTCGCCACTGCTGCGTTCAAAAACGCTCCGCTCATCGCCATCCAAAGCGACGGTGACCTCTCAAAGATCGATGATAATTCATTGTTGAACACCATTGTTTCGCATGAATATATCAAAGTCAATGAGAAAGGCGTCAAGCAGTATGATATTCCGATCAAGACGATGCTGTTCATGGCTTCGAATAAACCAGTGAAGATCACAGACTCGAAATCGGGTCTGATTCGAAGGTTGATCGACGTCTATCCATCAGGACGAAAACTCAGCAATGCTGAATATTTCGAAGCCATGGACGGCATCAAATTCGAACTCGGTGCAATCGCCCACCATTGCCGAGAGGTCTATCAGGAAATGGGTCCTAACGCATATGGCAATTACATACCAACCGAAATGGTGGCCAGAACGAATGATATGTATTCGTTCTTGTCAAGCGTTCTCGACCAATTCGAAGATGACGATCATATCGATGGCCTCGAACTTTGGCGTCAATATAAGGTTTGGTGCGATGAAGGTAACGTGACCATACGCATGAAACGTGATGACTTCCTGTTCGAATTGTCATCATATTTCAACAAGACGACTGACAACATCGTCAATGGTCGCAAATCCACTCGTAACACCGGTTTCGAAGGAATCCGTTGGGACAAATTCGAGAAAGTGGAGAAAACGAAGCCGATCGAAGCGAGAAAACTCGAACTTAATTCGACCATATCCGCATTCGACCACATGGCTCAGGATTGGCCGGCCCAATACGCCGCCGATAATCCCATCGGAGGACCTCGGTTGCCTTGGGATCAGGTAACCACCACATTGAAAGATGTGGACACCACCAAACTGCATTGGGTACGAGTACCTGAGAATCATATCGTCATCGACTTTGATCTCAAGGGCGATGACGGCGAGAAGAGCCTGGAACGCAATCTTGCCGAAGCTGCGAAGTATCCGCCGACGTATGCGGAATTGAGCAAATCCGGTAAGGGCGTGCATCTGCATTATATTTACGATGGTGACGTGACGAGACTCAAACCTCTGATCGACATCAACGTCGAATGCAAGGTGTATCGAGGGAAGTCTGCATTGCGAAGAAAACTCAGTAAATGCAACGATCTCGATGTAGCGCATATTTCCAGCGGTCTTCCTCTCAAAGGAGATAAAACCATGATCAACGAGAAAGCGATCAAAGATGAGCAACATCTTCGCAATCTCATCAAAGGAAACCTAAGAAAGGAATATTGTCCCGGAACCAAGCCATCGATCGACTTCATCTGTAAGTTGCTGGACGAAGCATACGAGTCTGGCATCCAGTATAACGTCGAAGACATGCGTCTTGATATTCTCAATTTCGCCATGAACTCCACGCATAATCGAGATTATTGCATGAAGGTCGTGGCGAATATGAAGCTTCGTTCCGACGAACCAGACAGCTTGGAACCGCCGAAGCATACCGGGACGCCTGATATTCTGACATTCTACGATGTCGAGGTGTTCCCGAACCTGTTCATGATCTGCTTCAAAGACGCAGGTGATGAGAAGGATCATCCGGTGAAGACCTTGATCAATCCCGATCCGAAAGATGTTCGTAAGCTCTGCGGCAAGGCACTGGTCGGATTCAACAACCGACGATACGACAATCATATGCTCTACGCATGGGGTTGGCTCGGCTATGACAACCAACAGCTCTACAACCTGTCTCAGGATATCGTGGCTGGTGGACCTCGCAGTCGAAACGCCATGTTCCAGAATGCCTACAACATCTCCTATACGGATATCTACGACTTCTCAGCAAAGAAGCAGTCGTTGAAGAAGTGGGAGATCGAACTCGGGATCGATCATCACGAACTCGGCATGCCGTGGGACAAACCGGTCGATCCGAAACTCTGGGATCTGGTGCAATCGTATTGCGAGGATGATGTCCGAGCGACGGAAGCGGTGTTTAACCATCTTCATGAGGATTTCGTGGCCCGTCAAGGTCTGGCGAATCTGTCCGGCCTCACGCCGAATGATTCGACGAACCAGCATACTGCCCAGATCATATTCGGAGACGCGAAGAACCCGCAGAAGGAATTCCCGTTCCCGGATCTGAGCGAAACCTTTCCAGGGTATACCTTCGACAAATTCGCTGACAAGGAACACAAGTCCAAGTATTTGGGCGAGTATCCTTCCGAAGGCGGATATGTGTGGGTATACGGTATGGCTAACGGCGACAATGGTCAATATTACGGACGTCGGATCCAATGGTCCATGACCGGGAAGGACCGACTCGAACGATATCGTGAGGTCTATCGATCCCAGGATATGGATTTCGACGCCATGCACCCCGATCTGGCGAAACGTCTCGAAGGATATTCATATGGCGGTACCGATCAATTCATGCCTGAACTTCCAGACAAGACGCTCGGTGGTATGTTCGGCAACGTCGGTTTGCTAGATGTGACCAGTCTACACCCGTCGAGTCTTGAGGACATGAATTTCTTCGGTCCATACACCAAACGATTCAGCGACATCAAGGCCGCTCGTGTCGATATCAAGCACGGCGATCTCGAATCCGCTCGTCGACGTATGGATGGTGCTTTGGCTCCACTGCTTAAGGAGGGTGAAAACACCAAGTCGCTTGCACAGGCACTGAAAATCGTGATCAATTCGGTATACGGATTGACCAGTGCGAAGTTCCCGACAAAGTTCAACGATGTCGGGAATGGAGCCAACGATCGCAATGCCGACAATAAGGTCGCGAAACGTGGCGCCTTGTTCATGCTTCTGCTCAAGCAGAAGGTTATGGAGCTTGGCTACACAGTCGTGCATATCAAAACCGATTCGATCAAGATAGCCGATATCGATGAATATGTTGTGACATTTGTCAATGACATGGGAGCGAAATATGGCTACGGATTCGAACTCGAAGCGATCTACGACAAGATGTGTATCGTCAACAAAGCGACATACATCGCCCATCATTGTTACGGCGACGACGGGCACGACGCCGCATCGCATGGTGGTTGGGCGGCAACGGGTGCACAGTTCGCAGTGCCCTACGTCTTCAAGACGCTGTTCTCTCATGAAACGATTGATTTCAAGGATCTTTGCGAAACCAAATCCGCCACGACATCGATCTACCTAGACTTCAACGAGGGCCTACCCGAGGACGAACATTGCTATGATTTCGTCGGCAAGGTAAGCGCCTTCAGTCCGGTCCAACCGGGGTGCGGTGGAGGTCTGCTGGTCCGTGACAACGGCAACGGCGGTTACGCCGCGCTGTCCGGCACCAAGGGCTATCGCTGGAAGGAATCGAGCGTTCTCCGAGACAGTCACAAACAAGATGAAGTCGATTACACCTACTACGAACATCTCGCCGATGAGGCACGAAATGATATTTCGCAGTATGGTGATTTCGACTGGCTGGTAAGCGGCGAACCCTATGTTTCGCCGAATCCTGGAAGCAATGATCTGGTTGCTTCCTTGACTCGATAATACACAGATCAGAAAGGTCAGCTCATGAGTGTGAGCGATTTTTTAAGTTTGATGATTTCACTCGGCTTGCTTATACTCATGAGCTGGTTTGTAGACAATCATAAATTCTAAGGAGCAATCATGTCAATCACTATGATCGTTACAATTTGGGCGCTGGTCCTGATGATCAGCGTCAATCTATGGACCTATATTCCCAAACAACGACCGATACCTCGACATTCCGATTTGTATATCGCCATGATACAGACATTCGATCATCCCGCAATGGTGCCGATTGAATGCGGGAGGAAGTTATGAATAAAAGCTGACCTACCTTGAAAGTAGGTCTGATATATTTTAATATCTAACCTCAGTTCAAATGAGGTTAAATCATATTATATAAAAAGGAGTAAACCATGAAAACCAGAACCGAAAACTGGAGAGGATACAGTATCAGGTTTGTCGAGATCGATGGCAATTGGTGGGCTGTGCTCAAGGATATTTGCGATGCACTGAATCTCAGTACTTGGGGGTATAGCTCAACGACTTGAAACAAATATGTTAGAAAAGGTGCTGATTGAAGCTGACCTCAGTTCAAATGAGGTCACCTCTAAAAACGGTGTGCGAAAGTCTCAAATGATGTACGTCGTCAACGAAATCGGCATCTATGAAGCATTGTTTGCATCTCGTAGGCTCGAAGCACGAAAGTTCCGCATATGGGCCGGAAGCGTGTTACAACGGCTTCGTCAGAACATCGGTCTCAAACAATACGAGATCATGCGTATGACCGATCCCGATATTCAGGATCAGATCAACTACATGCTCGACGATATCTTCTACGATCCGGAAAGTGATCAGCTTATGTGCTCGGTCACGGTCCAGGGCGGAGATGTCGACGTACGGCCATTTGATGAAGTATACAAAGAACAGGAGTAAAACCATGGCACTCACTACCGAAGAAGTAGACGATCTCATGCATTGCAACTGTGATGCCGAGGTCAAAGCACTCGATTTCGATATCACGGCCAACCGGATCAAAGCGATTCTCATCTGCACCGGATGCGGTAAAATGGTATCGGTGTCCGGTGATATCGACATGGTTTCGGATGTGACATATACCGAAACAGTCCGACTCGTCCAGGATGAATCGGAGGACTGCGAATGAAGCTTCCATTCAAAGTCCATTTCGAAATGCAACCAACCATTGTAAAGAATAAGGAGAAAATCATGTCTGATAATGACACCACTCAGGTACTCGATGCGAACGAAGTCATCGATCAATCCAAGTCCACGCTCAAGGATGTCGTGCTCGATCATCCAGCATATCTGGCCTTGGCCGGTCTTGGCATCTTCGCCATCGGATATCAGATCGGACGCAACCAGGGTGTGAATTCGTTGCTGAAGTTTGCGATGACCAACTGATGTTATATTTTACTCATAGGCGCAATACTGGTTATGATTTTCGCAGCGTGGCTCCCATTGTGGTGGGATGATCATTGTTAACGCGAACCAGACATAGCCTTTAATGAGAATATTAATTCGCATTAAAGGAGTTAATCATGACCGATATTTATGCACACATTACTATCATAGACACCAACACCGGTAAAATCATTCCGAGAAATCGAAATGGCTGGGAGTTGATGGCTGCTGCATTTATTATTGGTTATAATTGGCAAGCCGATCGATTCAATGAACAAATTGATTCGTGGAATTCGGAATTCGATAAGACTCACCCAAACCATGGTGATCTTATGAATAACGATGAATACCATCAATTCATTCTGGATCGTTGGCAACCGATTATTGACCAATACAACAATGAGATGGCCAAATACACAGATTCAGTCAAATTCATTATCGAGGATTTCACTGTCTGCATGGTGAATGACTATGGACATAAAGTCGGAATGCAACTCGTAACCGAGTAACATTCATAAAGACTGAGTCGCACATGCGGCTTGGTCTTTGTCTTTTGGCTATATTCGCGAACCAGACATGTCCTTTAATGAGAACCATCAAAGAAAGGAATCAACATGTCTGTTGATATTTGCCAAGCTATCGCTGATTTCATTCTCATCACGATTGTCGTGCTGGGGATCGAAGCAGGAATCCAAGATCGTATCAAGCATAAGGATATGACTTGGTTCGCCTGGATCGGTCGCCACTGGAATAATCGTAAGGAGAAGAAAGCAGCCGACAAACTAACAAAGAAACAAGACATCAACGAAACCGCTTTCGCTGAGAAGTAATCATAAGCCTAAGTCGCACATGCGGCTTTGGCTTTGCTTTTAATAAAAGGAGATTATTATGCCTATCAACATCATCAAGCGCCCGAACGGTGACGTCAACAAGATCGAATGCGAAAACGTTCGTCTGATCTGGACGAATTTCGCAGGCCGTGAAGGCAAGTACAATCCGGCAGGCAACCGCAACTTCAACATCGTTCTCGAAGAATCCGATGCCAAAACGCTTCAGGACCTTGGCTTGAACGTCAAGTTCCATGAGGGCCGTGATGAAAACGATCCGGGCATCTACACACTTCAGGTGAAGATCAACTTCAAGTCCTACAATCCTCCGGAGATCTGGATGAAGAATTCTCACGGCAACGCCCAGTTGGATGAGGATTCTGTCAAGATGCTCGATCCGCTGGTGTCCGCCGACGCCGTGACCGAGTCGTGGCTGAGCTTCAATCTGAACCATTACGAACAGTTCACCACCGCATATTTGCAGAAGCTGCTGGTAACGGTTCAGGAATCCGATTATGAAGCTCGGTTCTTCGACGAACCGGATTCCGCCATGAACACCATGACGTTCCACAAGGTTGAGAAGGACTGATCATGTCATATGATAATCGAACCCCAAGACCTGGCGTTCTGAAGGTCTGCATCTATTCCATCCTCACCGGAGGATTATATTTCTTCTGGTGGTTCGTCAAGACATTGTCCGGCGGATATCGCTGACATGACATCGCGACAGGTATGGGCCGTCATCGGCCTGTACCTGTCCTTTATTTTTGAAAGGTATACTCATGATTGATTTTGACACTCTCGATGGCGAAAAACTCATCGATCAGGCATCCAAACAACATGCCGATGTCTGCAAAGCCTCGGCACAGATCGCATCTCGATACGCGGATATCTCGGATCTGGTCAAAGGCAAGCATGTCGATATGAGCGCGGAGCATCTCGAACGATACAAGTATCCGACGGTGTATTTGGACCCGGACCGTATGGAAGAGATCGAAGATACTCACGGCAATCCGGTGATTCATGTCTGGATGGAGTGCATGGATTGCACTGCCAGCGGTTTCATTGACATCAAGGATCAGGAGGAACTCCATGATAACAAGCAACGCCCGCAACCTGCCAAGTCGCAGCGAGCCAGTGGCAACCGCATGGGTGGCGGAGACGTCTCGGAAAAATATTGCTAGAGCACGTCATGTCTCCTATCTGCCGAGCAACTTCGATCGTCTCTGGGAGATCTTCATGCTGATATTCCCGGACGATGTATCGAACGTCGAATCGGCTGAGGATTTCGATGATCATTCATTGAAGCTTGTCATCAACAGAGCGACCAGGAGATTCTACGATGACGATCAATACGAAGTCGACGACTCGACCGAATATGCGATATTCACCGTGGAATTCGGCCAATGGTATCTGTGGACGAAGGAGGCGAACTTCAGTGGCGAATTATGAGCCTGAAACACCTGATTCGGATGTTTACGACAAACACGCCAAAGAGATATTCGAATATGTCTTGCCTGAACTTGCCAATAGCGTCTTCGAATATAAATCCGCTGGACCGCATGGGGTAAGCTTCATCACCGGAAGCGGCGATGTATTTCTCTGGTATGAGCTGGCACCATATTCCAATGATCCATCGCAGATTCGATGGATCCTGGAGCATGTTTGCCAGAAGGAACGTCCGGTTGAGAATACGGATCGTCCGATGGCCTTGGAAACCAAATACGATTGATATATGTACACAAAGGAGCAATCATGTCAGACACAACTTTTTCGCCATTCATAACCATGTCCAGCACATCATTCTCACCGATCGTGATGTATAATGGCATGTCTCTCGTTGTCGAAACGATGCGAGTATGTCAATGTGATACGCCTTTGGCCATGACCAAACCGATGGCCGTTGCCGACGAAGGCCGCATGTACGCATGCACCAGCTGGTGCCCGTTCTGCGGAGCGACCAAACACGTCACGACAAATTTCAAGATGTTTCCGAACACCGCCCCTGCTGATGTTTGGAGACTGGATGCGGACAAGATCTACGAATTCGTCTCGAAGATCAACGATCTCGGATATTTGCCGAAGCATGCCCGGTCTGATGATCTCGCATGGACGTTCCCGCAGATGTATTCCGATGGAACGTTCTCGACGAACGTCTTCGACATCGCCGTCGGCCGTGGTCTCACGGTTCGGGCTCCGGAGTGCTATATTCTGCGAGACGAACAGCTCACGGTTTTCGATACCAAACTGCTGGATGAATTCGACCAGCTCGGAATCCTTGGCCTGATGTTTCCGAAGGAGCCGGCCCATGCCAACTCCTGACGAATATCGCAGCGCACGGTGCCTGCTTGGTCTCACACAGCATCAAGTCGGCAAGATGATGAAGATCCGTCGTGAGACCGTGGGACAGCTGGAGTCCATCAATCCCGACACGCCGCGCACCTGGGAGGCATATTCGCGCTACTACGACGTGTGGCTGCGCGAGTATGCCCGTATCAAGCATCCGGATTTGTTATTTGCCGTCGAGGCGATTCTCAACGGCAACCGTACGGTCATAGCCTGGCTTGGCGAACAACCCGATCCCGACAACGATACTCGTCACGGACGTCATCGTCCGAATCGTATTGTGGAGCTCGATCTGACATTTCCGACCATTGCGGAGACGTCACAATATCTCATCAATGCTGGCTATACCAATGCTGATCCACATACGGTCCAGACCAAGATCTCGCAGTTACTGAACGGGTATAGGAAACAACGGACATTATACGGCTTCCACTTCGAAGACGTATGATGGGAAAGGATATTTGCCATGGCTCCGGCCAGCGTATTCGACAAGGCTCACAGACAGCTATCATGCCATGCTGGAGCCTCGATCATCATCACCGACGCATGGGAAATCAGTCCCATGCAGTACGAATGTCTGGCAATGTGCTCACGTTGCCGGCGACAAGTCTATGTCCCGATCTCACGGGAAGAATATCACAAGATGGATAATCGTGAGATCTGGCAGGAATAGGAGAACACCATGACACAGGATAATCTTACCCACGAACAGGCTCTCGAGAAAGCCAAATGGATCGACAAGCTTCGCGAACTCGGATTCGTCTGGGATGGCAACATCGACGATCAGCCGAATCTCTCGAAATGGCGTCATAAGAACATCAGTCATTTCACCGCTCGTCTGGCCTTGGTGACCGATGCCGAGAACGAACACAACGGTCATTTCGTGGCCATGATCTGCATTGATCTGAACTATGCCGCGCTTCCCGATATCCATTTGGGCGCGGAGACGACGGAGCAACTGCAACAGATCTATGATGTGGTGACGTACCAATATAATCCAAACTCGACCGAGGAGGAGTCATGACCTCAATCAGCATCGGACCATATTTGCGATGGAAGCTCAAGAACCTCGGATTCGAATACGATCCCGTTGAGAACACCTGGTTCTGGGGATGGAAGAAGAAAGTCCGTCTCAACCTCGATCGATCCATCGGCATGTTCCTCTGGAGCGCTTCGGTCGTGACGGCCAAGGCGCCGGCATCCTATGTGGATGATCGGTATGCCGTTGTCAGCTGGAACCAATCGGAAGAGGAGTTTCTTAAGCTGAAACGCTCGACCATTGCGTATTATATCGGCGATATGGTGCGAAAGCACAAGCCGACTGTGACGAAATGATCGAAAATACTATCTCAACATGTGGCCAGGAAACATATATCGCGTGTTGCGCACATATTGTGCACATTTCGCGAGGTTTCTGTGGCCACATGTTGTATTTAGCGTAAAAACCTAGTACTTTGTCCGGTTAAAATACTAGGTTTGATATAATAAGGAGTAAACAATGAACTATCTGATTGAATACGCAGTTCGTCGTTACATTGATGAAAAGAAGTTGTTTGATGGACGAAAGGATTATCACCTGTCTATAAAGACTGGAGGGTATATTCGAGGAAACTACTTCGTATTCGTTGTAACCGATCTGTCTGATGATGATAGAATTTATGAAGTTACGAGTTTGACGAATTCGAAGTCGATCGCCGTAACAAGTTATATTCAAGAGAATGCTGATCCGTTCTTTGTTTGATAGATAATAAGGAGCAAAATCATGGAAATCAGAACACAGAACTGGTATGGATACGATATACGTTTCGTAAAATATTGTGGAACGTGGTATGCAGTGCTAAAAGATATTTGCGACGCGTTGGATCTTCATACTTTCAAAATAGCACAGCGCATTAATGCAAATGATCTACGAAGACTACCTATTCCATCATCTAATATACCTAATGGGTATAACAGATTACAAGGAGAAAACATCACTCGATCGATGCTCGTCATCAACGAACATGGCATATATCAGGCACTGTTCCGTAGTCGACGACTCGAGGCGAGACAGTTCACCGATTGGGTCTGTGACATGCTTGAACACATGCGATCAGCCATCGGCCTTCAGCAGTATGAGGTCATGCAGATGACCGAGCCGGAGATCCAATACGACATCGACGAACAGCTCGGTGAGGCATTCTACGATATTGAGTCGGACACGTGGCGGATCCAACGGACCATTGAGAACGGCGATGTTCTCGTATACGATGAGGAGTGATCATGCCTGGTGTCAACTTACGACAGTTTCAGCACGAGTGCGTGCAGGCCCTGAGGTCGGGCAAGGTGTTGGCGGCCGGAGTTGGCGCCGGCAAGTCCATCATGGCGTTATATTGGTACGTCACCAAGTGCTGTACGGTACGGACCTCGCATAACGCCAATGGCGAGCTATTCCAGATCATGCCGGGGAGTCCGGATCTGGTGATCATCACGACTGCCAAGAAACGCGATAACCACGAATGGGATGACGAGCTCTATCGCTACGCCCTGCATCAAGGTGAGAATTCGAAGAAGATGGGTAGAGTCCATGTCACGGTGGATTCGTGGAATAATATCACGAAATACGTCGATACGTCCGCCGTGTTCATATTCGACGAGCAGCGTGCCATCGGTTCTGGTGCCTGGAGCAAGGCGTTCGTGAGGATCGCCAGACGTAATCCCTGGGTGATGCTGAGTGCGACTCCCGCCGATACCTGGAGCGATTGGTGCCCGATATTCGTCGCTGACGGGTTCTATCGGAATCGAACCGAGTTTTTTCGTCGTCATGCAGTATACTCCCGGTACACGAAGTATCCGAGAATAGACCGCTGGATCGATGAGGATTATCTGAACCGATGCCGTGATCACGTGCTGGTGACCTGCGAGGTGCCGAGGGAGACCGAACGCGTGGTGCATCAGCTGACTTGCGCATATGATAAGGAGACGGTTCGCAAGGCGATGAAGACACGGTGGAATCCTGAGACGGAGGAGCCGTTCCTCAACGCCACGGAGCTGTGCTTTTATCTGCGGAGGGTGATCGATACGGATCCTACACGTCTGTCGTACGCCGCACATGTGGTACGTGACCATCGCAAGGTGATCATATTCTACACGCTGCGTGCCGAGCTGGAGCAGATTCTGAAGCTTGAAGAGGTCACGGGCGTGCCAGTCTACCAGTACAATGGCAGCCGGCATGATGATCTGCCTCAGGGGAATGCCTGGGTGTATGCGGTGCAGTTTCAGGCTGGATCCGAGGGTTGGAATTGCACGAGCTGCAACACGGTCCTGTATTGGTCGCTACCGTACAGCTACAAACAGGCTGAGCAGGCGGCCGGCAGAATCGACAGGTTGGATACGTCGTATAAGACCCTGAACTACTATATCATGCGATCGTTCGCGCCTTTGGATCTGGGAATCATCCGGGCGCTTCGGAACAAGGAGGATTTCAACGCCTCCGGGTTCTTGAGGAGCAGTGCGCGACAAAAGGAGTGATCATGCCGAAAGGGAGAACCGAGATTGTTTGCATTTATCTCGGAAAACGCAACATACCATACGATCCATTTGAGATAAGCGAACTTCGAGAGTGGGTCAAAGCTAAGGCGTCGTTATGTTCGCATTCTCCTGATGGTTATGGCATCAGCGACGCCTATAGAATCGAACGAGAACCGGTCATGCTGTGGCCAGATGGTTATACTGTGGATCTCTATGCTGAAACTCGGAGGGTGGTATGCCCGTGTTGCGGGAAACGTAAAACCGTCGTGTTTCAGGCTTATGATACATCCTCTGCGTGGTACCAGGAAACACGGTTCGATTATGGTAAGGAGTAAATATGCGTATCAATGAATTTGAATTGGTCAACCCCATGAGCGATGTGCAGAACACCATTGCGAGATTGATCGATCATCGTGGGTCATGCGATGATCTGTTGCCGAGACATGAGATTATCATGAGTGATATTCTGCTGTTGCAGACGGATCTTGCACATCCTGAAATATCATATGATATGACCGAGGCGAAGATCAATGCCTATTGTCCTCGCTGTAGGAGACATGGATCTGGATGGATCGAGACCAACGGATGGTTTTCTGCGGTGTCGCCATCACGCGGAGTAGTGATTCGTCATGCGATGGATGAGCTTCCTGCTCGTAAGAACAGGAATGGTCAGATATGCGAACATCACAGGTTGATGATGTCTTCCGCGGTTCGATCGAAGGATATCGCATTCCATGTCAGGGAGGAGAACACCAGGAATTATATCTGGTTCAAGAAGCGTAAGGCTTTGGCGAAGCAGTGGTTCCCGTTGAGTAGCGGTGACGAACGGTACCATTTGGTATGGTGTCCGGACTGTTTTGCGATGACTTGCGTGGACGTCGGAAAGATGTCTTTTACGCGGTACGACCCCTCAAACGCCAGTTTTAGAGGGAGTGAATGGTACTAAAAAGCACTTCTGAATATGTACAATTTGTGTGACAAAAGCAGTTCTAAATATGTACAATTTGTGTGACATATGTACAATTTGTGTGACATGAGCGAAAATGCCCTTGATGGGGTAAAAACGCCAAAATCGGCTTTGTCACACAAATTATACATACAAATCGGTTTTGTCACACAAATTGTACATATTTGAAAACGTCTTTTAGAGCCTGAAAACGTTGGAATTTCAACGTTTTTGGGGTTTCGAGGGTGTTTTTCTGTATGTACAATTTCTGTGACCTACTTCTATTCCGAATGGGGAAGAAAGAAAATAATATTATATGTAAGTATAAAAGAAGTAAAACTATGTCACACAAATTGTACATATTTGAAAACCACTTTTTTGCAGAAAGGAACCGTCATGACTTATTTCATTCTCGATGGTAATCGAGAAACCATTTACGAAATCGCTCACGACATGATCGGGTGCAGATGTCAACCCGGGACTCCGGTATGCATCAGTATCCCGAAGATCAATCCGGATGAACTCACACCTCAGGAACGTCGTAATTTTTCCATGAACGATTTCGTTCTGGCGTGTTATTGTTCCGGATGTCGTAAGCGAACCAAACTCATGGTCCCGCTCGATAAGATCCCTTACGTCGATTCCGATGCCATCCGACAGATCGCACAGCAAATGTCGACAGAGGGGATTAATTGCAACCATGACCGAGAGAGCTGGGAAGTGACCGCACCAGTCATTCGGGATGATGCCCCGAGTCACATCGATTTGAATGGTGTTCGCTTGTTGTTGCATATCGTCTACTGCGTGAAGTGCCGGCATCTTGTGCGTGTGTACATTACCGAGGCCCATCGAGTGTATTAGGAGGAACCATGCGTTTTCGCGAACCAATATTCGAACAGTCCATGCGAGTCATGGAAGACGATCATATCTGCCAGGACATCGACGACTATAGCTACTATGCCGGAATGCAGCTGGAAGACGCCAAGCGTGAACTCGTCGAGCATAATGGCGATGAGATCATCAAGATCGGATGGATGCATGTGGTACCGTTGCATCCGGTTCGGAAGTACCAGGATCATCCGATTAAGATCACCACACTTCGATATGGCACTTCGGAAGTATTTCCGAATATCTATGAAGCAAGCATCAAGAAAGGCTTTAGTCTTAATTCGTTGCGTGAACTGTTGTGTGGAAGGGGTATATGGTCTGATAACTTCGTTGCCGAATACATCTAGATCGTTGTGCACAAATGTGCACAAACATCGTCTCGTACATTTCCCATAATGGATAGAATATACATATAACTACAGGTATCTCCCGTATTTTACGGTCGGAGGTTTTCCATGGTTTTAGAGCGAGACTTCCAGCGCAAACTGGTCAAGCGCTTGAGGACAGAGATTCCAGGATCCATTGTCATGAAAGCCGATGCGAACCAAGTGCAAGGTATTCCGGATCTCTTGATCCTTGCGCATGGCCGATTTGCTTCGCTGGAAGTCAAACGCTCTGCTACCGCATCACATCGACCGAATCAGGATCACTTCGTTCAGAAGATCAACGACGATGGCGGTTTTGCTTCGTTCGTCGATCCTTCGAATGAAGACGATGTGGTGGACCAAGTCAAGCGATATCTATCCAAAGCCTAGGGAATCACGGCTTTTCATTTTAGGAGTCATCATGACATTCACGTTCAATCAGCATACTGACCTTCAAGGTAAGCACGCATATTTGAGTGCCAGTCATCATGTCTGGCTCAACTATGACGATGAGCACTTCAAGGATATCTTCTATTCGAATCTCATGAAGGAACGTGGCACACAGCTTCACGCCTTCGCCGAGTTTGCGAATAGGATGGGCCGAAAGATGCCGCGCAATCATGAGACCATCAACGAGTTCATCAATGATGGTCTCGGATACAACATGAGTCCTGAAGTGGTGCTCTATTACAGCGAGTATTGCTTCGGGACTGCCGACCTTATCGGTTTTGATCCGAAGAAGAAACTGCTTCGAGTGTTTGATCTCAAGACCGGTCAGAAGGATGTGCTCGAGTTCGGACAGCTGCATGTGTATTGCGCTCTGTTCTGTCTCGAGTACAACATCAAGCCTGACGACATCAGTTTCGAATGCCGACTCTATCAGAATGATGAAGTTCGCATCGAAGAGTTTACTGATCCGGAAACCATCAAGGATATTATGGATCTTATCGTTCATGATGATAAGATGATTCGTGAACTTCGCGCCGAAGCGAAAGCTAATAAATTGATCTTCTAGAAAGGAGCGGATTATGGCTGAAGAGTCATATTCTGGTGATGACGAGTCGTTGTATGACTTCGAGCATTACGGTACTCCACATCAGGGTGCCACTCCGCATTCCGGACGGTACAAATGGGGTTCTGGCGATGAGGATTCCTTGACCAGAGCCAATGGCTTGCTGGGTCAAGTGGCTCGGCTCAAAGAGCAAGGGATCAAGAATTCAACAGAGATCGCACGAGCGCTTGGCATGACTACCACCGAGTACCGAGCACGATATTCCATGGCATGGAATGAAGCCGAGAACTATACTCGTAACCGAGCGCTGAACCTTCAGAAGCAAGGCTGGGGTGCTACAGCTATCGGCAAAGAGCTTGGACGTTCTGAATCGACAGTCCGTGGCTGGCTCAAAGATGGTCGCGAGGTTCGCAATGATATCGCAACAGATATCGCTGAGAAACTCATGGCCTCTGTTCCGAAGAACGGTGGTCTTGATATCGGTAAATCCCAGGAATTGTATCTGGGGGCATCTGCCGATAAGCTCAAGGTTGCAGTGCAGATGGCAGTCGATAAGGGCTATGAAGTCCACTACATGTATGAGAATCAGCTCGGTACCGGTCCTGGCCAGAAGACGACCCTTAAGCTGTTGACCGCTCCCGGTGTCAAGGTTTCTGGCCCTGAAGGTCTGTATGCTCATCGTGAGCGTATCGCTTTCTTGGCAAAAAATCTTGACGACATTCCCGAAGGATCTTCCGGAGCACTGAAGCCTCCAGTATCGATCGATAGCAAGCGAGTTAAGATCGTTTATGCTGAAGACAAGTTTGCTGGATTCAAGGGCGTCGAACGAGATGGCGTGATGCTGATCAATCCCAAGGCTCCTGATCTTCAGTTGCCGGATGGTAAACGTTACGCCCAGGTTCGAATTGCCGTTGATGGTACCCACTATCTTAAAGGTATGGCGCTCGTTGGCGATCCTCGGTCGTTCCCTCCTGGCGTCGATGTGGCCTTCTGCACCAACAAGCACAAGGGCACTCCGAAGATGGATGTTCTGAAGAAGATGCAGACCATCAAGTCTACCAACGGAACAGAAGTCATCGATACGGAGAACCCGTTCAAGGCCGCAGTGCGTTTGCAGCCTATGTATGTGGATCCGAAGACCGGTAAGAAGAAGCAATCTGCCCTGAACATTCTGAACACTGAAGGCGACTGGGATAGTTGGTCGAAGAATCTTCCATCTCAGATGCTTTCCAAGCAGGAACCTTCATTTACTTCTCAACAACTCGGTATCGCTCTGGATCGTTCTCGATTGAATCTGAAAGAAATCAAATCGTTGACCAATCCAGTTGTCAAGCAAAAGCTTCTTCAAGAGTTTGCTGACGAATGCGATTCCGCTGCCGTTTCTTTGAAAGCCGCTGCTGTACCACGTCAGAAGTCTCATGTGATCCTTCCGATTAATTCGTTAAGTGATCGTGAGATCTATGCGCCGAACTACCGAAATGGCGAGAAAGTGATGCTGGTTCGTTATCCGCACGCTGGTCGATTTGAGATGCCTGAACTTGTGGTGAACAATCGAAACAAGGAAGGTCTTAAATACATCGGCAATGCGAAGGATGCAGTCGGCATTAATTCCAAAGTAGCCGAACGTCTATCAGGTGCTGACTTTGACGGAGATACTGTTCAGGTAATTCCGAATAAAAGTGGTCAGATTAAGAATGCCGCTCCATTGAAGGGACTTCAGGGATTCGATCCCAAAGAATCATACGCTTTGCCAAAAGACATCAAGCCTAACGACAAGCGTTTGATTTCTCCGGAGATGAAGCAGCGTCAGATGGGTATCGTATCTAATCTGATTACCGATATGACAATCAAAGGCGCTCGTCCTGACGAATTGGTTCGAGCAGTTCGCCATTCCATGGTAGTGATTGATTCCGAAAAGCATAAGCTTGATTGGAAACAATCCGAGACTGATAATAACATCAAGGCTCTCAAAGAGAAGTTCCAAAATGGTGGAGCTTCTACTCTTGTTTCAAGAGCTAAGGGTGTGGTCCGTCTTCCGGAGCGTAAGCCCCGATCCATGAAGAATGGCGGTCCGATCGATCCTGAGACCGGTGAGAAGCGTTATGAACTTACTGGCGAGTCTCACAGTCGAGCAGTTCGTAATTCGAAGGGTGAGGTTGTTCGTTATGAAACAGTCCCCAACCTTACGAAGTCTACGAAACTTGCCGAGGCTAAAGATGCTAGGGAACTTTCTTCTGGTACTTTGATGGAATCTATTTATGCCCGTTACTCTAACGGCATGAAAGATTTGGGCAACCAATCTCGAAAGGCCTACCTCCAGGCGGAGCCTTTTAAAGTAGACCCCCAGGCGAGAAAAACATACGCCCCTGAAGTTAAGAAGATGGTAGCCCAGCTCAATGAAGCCAAGAAGAATCAACCTCTAGAACGCCAGGCTCAGGTCATAGCCAACGAGAGGCTTCGCGCCATCAAGGAAGATCATCCTGACTATGACAAGGAAGATCTCAAGAAGGCTGGACAAAAAGAACTCAAACGAGCTAGAGCTATTGTTGGTATTCAATCCAAGAGGGTGGATCTTACGGATCGAGACTGGGAGGCAATTCAAGCAAGGGCCATCTCAGCTAACAGGCTTCGTGAGATACTGCAATACGCCGATCCTGATCGAGTTCGAGAACTGGCGACTCCGAGAAAGAAAGAAAAGCTTCCTTCTTGGGCTATTGCTAGAGCGAAATCGCTCATGAATGCTGGCTATACCAATGCAGAAGTCGCAGATGCTTTGGGCATTTCAACTTCAACATTGTCTGAGAACCTTGGGAAGTGATGAAGTATGACATTATCACCACTAGAGCAAGCATGTCTTAGGCATGATGTATTGGTAACTACAGTGGACAATCCTATCAATCCATTCGTTGATTTCGAAGGATGGATGAATCTAGACATTGCTATGGGCTATGATACATGCGGTCTAGTTAGCCAAATGTTCATGGGTTATGACAACATGTCTGATGAGGATCAAGCAATCGAGTATGCTCGAATGATTCGAGATCTCTTCGCTCACGATCCTTTGGGTGTGTACACATTAGCCAAACGTCCATCATGGCGTGAAGTTCCATCTGCTGCCTCAAATGAATGACATGATGTGATTGCACATGCGATTGCATCATGTTGCTCGTCATTGTCAACATGCATGAATAGCAACAGCAACAATGATGAATGACAATGAATGATGTGATTCATATAAGTAACAAATAGAATTTGCTTATATGAATCACATCATTCATTATGCTATTCGTTGTCGTGATTAACAATGATCATTGTTAATTATCATTCATTGATGTTGATTGTTATCATTCATTGTCATCGCAAATCGAAATCAATTAAATGCGAATGAATTAACTTTCATTCAACTGCAACCAACTATTGGATGAATTGTAAATGTAATTTATAATTCACATCAAAGAATAATTTTGAATTTAGATTCGTTCTAATTCAAAATTGTTGAGATGCCCAACCCTAGGATCTCTTTTGAGATACCGGGGGAGGGGGTCGTGAAAAACACACCCCCTATGG
>ENA-OWXH01000055-OWXH01000055.1-human-gut-metagenome-genome-assembly--contig:-NODE-55-length-50242-cov-12.44_pt1 | contig 50242 bp, 49 predicted proteins | sample MGYA00249245_ERZ652057 | MGnify/ENA primary metagenome ERZ652057 (study PRJEB26925, sample SAMN05827269) | human gut metagenome | biome: ENVO:2100002; feature: ENVO:00000062; material: ENVO:00002003...
TGTCATGCTGGATGCCGCAGGATTTGAGGATGCCGTGATCGCAGCTTCCAACGATCTGGATGAGATGCTGATCAATGATCTGAAGATCCAAGGTGCAGCGATCACCTCATGGGGAGTCGGAACACATCTGATCACCTCCAAGGACTGCCCTTCCTTCGGCGGCGTTTACAAACTGGCTGCCATTGAAAAAGACGGCAAATTCCTTCCGAAGATCAAGATTTCAGAGAATACGGAAAAAATCACGAATCCGGGAAACAAAACCATTTATCGTGTATACGATAAAGAGACCGGAAAGCTTCGTGCGGATCTGATCTGTTTTGCGGACGAAACCTATGACACATCCGAAGAACTGCTTTTATTCGATCCAAACGAAACCTGGAAAAAGACTCGTCTTCCGGGCGGAAGCTACACGATGCGTGAGATGTTACAACCAATCTTCATCCACGGAGAATGTGTCTACACTTCTCCTTCTGTCATGGAGATCGCAGCATATTGCAAACAGGAAAAAGAGACTCTCTGGGATGAGACAAAACGGCTCTTATATCCACACAAAGTTTATGTGGATTTGTCCCGGAAGCTCTATGACACAAAAGCAAAACTGTTAAATGAAGTAAATAAATAAGATAGGAGATCATCATGAAAATTATCGTATTAGCCGGTGGACTCAGTACAGAACGCGACGTTTCTCTCGCTTCTGCTGCCGGAATCTGTAAAACATTACTGGAGAAAGGACACGATGCATTTCTTCTGGACGTATTTCTCGGCCTTGAGAACGCACCCGAGAATCTGGAAGACGTCTTTACACTGCCCGGACACGGTCTGGAAATCGCAAAGAATATTTCCGAAACAGAGCCGGATCTTGCAGCTGTAAAAGCTTCCCGTCCGGACCAGTCTGACTGCTTCTTCGGTCCGAATGTCATCGAACTCTGCCGCCTGGCAGATATGACCTTCCTCGGACTTCACGGCGGAGAAGGAGAAAACGGAAAGCTGCAGGCTTCATTTGATCTGCTCGGAATCCGCTACACAGGACCTGACTCGCTTGGATGTGCTGTTGCCATGGATAAAGGACTCACCAAACAGATTTTTATGGAAGCCGGTGTGGACACACCTTCCGGAGTCTGCCTGTATAAAGAAGACAGTGACTGTTCCCTGGAATCTCTGGGACTTTCCTTCCCGGTCGTTGTAAAGCCATGCTCCGGCGGCTCCAGCATCGGAGTATATATTGTAAATACAGAAGAGGAATACCGTCAAGCACTGAAAAATTCTTTCCGTTATGAAAACGAAGTGGTCGTCGAAACTTACATCAAAGGCCGCGAATTTGCATGCGGCGTGATTGATGGAAAAGCACTTCCTCCGATCGAAATCATTCCCAAAAACGGATGGTTTGACTATGCCAACAAATATCAGGCAAATGCGACTGAAGAAGTATGCCCTGCCGATATCAGCGAAGAGATTGCAGAGCGCATGAAAGCTCTCACAGTCCGCGCTTTCCAGGCATTGAAGCTGAACGTATACAGCCGGGCTGACTTTATCCTGGACGCAGACGGCAATCTGTACTGCCTGGAAATGAATACCCTTCCGGGCATGACTTCTGCAAGCCTCCTTCCAAAAGAAGCACTTGCAGACGGAATTGAATACGGAGATCTGTGCGAGCTGATCATCCAGAAATCCATGGAAGCAAGATATCAGTAAGCAAATACAATAAAGGATGGAACGTTTATGAAAAACATGACATTGAAAGAAATCGCCGTTGCCTGTGGTGGAATTTATTACGGCGATGATGAAAGCTATTATAAAGAAGTTTCCAGCGTTGTGATCGACAGCCGGAAAGTAGAAAAAGACTGTCTGTTTATCGCCATTCGCGGTGCAAGAGTGGATGGACACATGTTCATCCCGCAGACGATCCGGGACGGCGCTCTGTGTGCGCTCTCCGAAAAACGGATTGAAAATGCCTCTTATCCATACATTCTGGTCACCTCCTGTGAACAGGCATTGAAGGATATTGCCGAGCACTATCGGAAAAGCCTTAATCTGAAAGTCGTAGGTGTCACCGGAAGTGTGGGAAAGACCAGCACCAAAGAAATGATCGCATCTGTGCTTGGAGAAAAATATAACGTATTGAAAACAGCCGGGAACTTCAACAACGAGATCGGACTCCCGCTTACGATCTTCAATATCCGCGAAGAACATGAGGTTGCCGTGCTGGAACTTGGTATCAGCAATTTCGGCGAGATGGAACGGCTTGCAAAGATTGCCCGTCCTGACATCTGCGTCATCACCAATATCGGAGTTGCCCATCTGGAGCATTTAAAGTCCAGAGACGGTATTTTGAAAGCAAAAACGGAGATTTTCCTCTATATGAACCCGAACGGTTCCATTATCTTAAACGGGGATGATGATAAACTCTCAACCGTTCACCCTGCAAACGGAATCCAGCCGGTCTTCTTTGGTCTGGATGACAGCCGGGATTTTTATGCGGATCAGGTAGAATCCTGCGGACTGCGCGGTACCAATGCCGTCTTCCACACACCAAATTCAACCTTCTCTGCACATATCTCGATTCCGGGAGAACATATGGTTCTCAATGCACTTGCCGGCATTGCCGCAGGGTATGCACTGGGAATGAACGACGAAGAGATCAAAGCCGGCATTGAAGCTTTGGTTCCTCTGGCAGGACGCAACAATCTGATCGAGACAGATTCCCTTACGATCATTGATGACTGCTACAATGCTAATCCGGCTTCCACAAAAGCATCTCTGGATGTTCTTGCAAAGGCAGACACTCGTCAGATTGCAGTCCTTGGCGATATGTTTGAACTGGGGCCGACAGAAAAACAGATGCACTATGAGGTCGGAAAATATGCTGCCGGCCTTGGAATCGATATACTTGTCTGCATCGGACAGCTCTCAGAACATATGGCAACCGGTGCAAGTGAACAGTGTTCCAAAACACAGGTATTTTATTTTGAAACAAAAGATGACTTTTTCGAACAGGCAGACCGTATTTTAAATCCAAAGGATACAGTTCTTGTCAAAGCTTCCAACGGTATGAAGTTTTCCGAGATCGTCAGTGTACTAAAAGAGAGGTAACATATGGACTACCAGATGCTCGTTCTTGATCTGGACGGCACTTTGACCAATTCCAGAAAAGAACTTACAGAACCGACAAAACAGGCACTCATCGAGATTCAGGAGGAAGGAAAGAAAGTTGTACTTGCCAGCGGACGCCCGATCAACGGTATCGTTCCTCTGGCAGAAAAGCTGAATCTTTCCAAATACGGCGGATATATGCTCTCCTTCAACGGAGCCAGGATTACCCAGTGCTCTACCGGAGAGATCATCTATAATCGTACCCTGCCTGCCGACGTGATTGCGCCGATCTATGAAATTACATCCACCTATCCGGGACTGGATATTCTGACTTATGACGGGAACCAGATTCTGTCCGGTATTGCTTCCAACGAATATACCGAAAAAGAATCTTTTATCAATAAAATGGAAATCGTACAGGTACCGGATTTCGTATCCCGACTGACTTTCCCTGTCAACAAACTGTTGATTGCAGGAGAACCGTCTATCTTGGAAGAACTGATGCCGCACCTCCAGCAGAAGTTTCATAAGCTGCTGAATATTTACCGGTCTGAGCCGTTTTTCCTGGAGATCATGCCACAGAATATCGACAAAGCATACTCTCTGCAAAAACTGCTAAACAGCATCGGACTGACTGCAGATTCTATGATCTGCTGCGGAGATGGCTTCAATGACATTTCCATGATCGAATACGCCGGACTTGGCGTTGCCATGGAAAACGCACAGCCGATCGTCAAAGAAACGGCTGATTTTATCACGAAATCCAATGATGAAGATGGGATTTTACATGTGATCAATACGTTTTTACGGTAACCTGATTATAAAGACTATAAAAGAAGGGGAAGACTGCACGTTATAAATTGCAGGCTTCCCCTTTTATGAAGGTTCCTTTCAGTTCCACTATCGTTGGGTTTAATTATGTCATGTTCTTCATTTTATATCCATGCTAAGCTTGTTAAAGATTCGTAAGCATTTTGTAAAACCTCCTGTTTTGCAAAACATTGATTACACACTATCCTCATATTTTTAAAAAATATTATAACAAAACGAAATCAGAAACGGCACCAGTGCGGAACAGATCACTCCGTTAAACACAGACAGTACCACGGTCTCTTCGTTCGTATACCGTATCATCATCGGCAGTGTCGTATCTTCACTGGTTGCTCCCGCCGGCGCAATACAGGTATAATAATTCAGTTTTTTCGAAATCCACGGAATGCTGAAAAAGGAGAAAATCTCCCGCAGCAGATTACTTAAAAATGCGATACTTCCCGCCTGTGCTCCCGCCAGATTGCCAATGGTAACCCCGGAAAGGCTGTACCAGCCAAGTCCACTGGCAATTGCTGTACTCTCACCAAGCGGCATCCCTGTCAGAAGTCCTCCCGCGATTCCTCCTAAAATAGAGCCAACTACGATTCCCAGGGGAATCACAAAAATTTTAATATGATATTCCTTGATCTTACTGACAATCCCCTGATTAAAACCAATGCTGATTCCTACCAGAAACATCAGCAGGTATAAGATCATATCTTTATTCGAAGTAATCCAGGATACGATCACGTTCTCGTCCAATCCTGTCATTCCGCAGGCAATGCCGCCAAGCAGCGCAATAATTGCCAGATATACCATGTCTATTTTCTCCCCTTTCCAGTCTTTTTATTTTCTAAAAAACGTCTGGTCAGAGGATAGACCAGAAGAACCGATCCCACAGACGGCAGCAAAAAGAAAATCACACTCTGAATTCCCAATGTAGAAAGTTCTTCCAGAAAGTTTTCCCAGCTTCCCAGCAGAACTCCCATGGAAAAAATCAGAAACAGTGTGCACACTACCTGCAAGATCTGATTCCACCTGTTTAAATTGCGTGGCAATAAAAATTTGCCGGCCAGCACTCCAATACACATAATCACAATAACATCCATCGTTTGTATCCCCGTTCTTTCTCTCCTTTTCAGGTGTATAAAAAACACCCCATTCGTACAAGGATATCACGAAAAATATGTTATCGTCAATGTCCTATAAGTCCAGAGTTTCCAGGACTTTTTTCAATTCCGCGGCAGACTGTCTCAGTTTCTCATGCTCTTTTTCATCCAATGGAATCTCAAGCACCTGCTCTGCTCCTTTCTGGGAAACCAGAGTCGGAACACTGATACAAAGATCTTCCAATCCATATTCGCCCTCCATCAGACTGGAAACTGGCAGAACAGAATTTTCATCACGGATAATACTTTCTGCAATTCTGCCTACTGCCATAGCTACTCCGTAATAGGTCGCACCCTTTCGCTCAATGATCTCATATGCACTGTCGCGAACTTCTTTATAAATCCGCTCCATTGCCGCATCATGCTCATAATGGCCGCGCAGCTCACAGAAATCATGGATATCAATTCCCGCAACATTCGCACTGCTCCAGACAGCCAGCTCACTGTCTCCATGCTCTCCGATGATAAACGCATGAACACTTCTGCTGTCCACATCCAGATGTTCACTCAACAGATAGCGGAATCTTGCAGAATCCAGAACTGTTCCGCTTCCAAACACACGCTCTTTTGGATAACCGGAAATCTTCAATGCCGCATATGTCAGAATATCCACCGGGTTTGCCACGATCAGAAGGTTTCCCTCAAAATTTCGTTTTGTAATCTCCGGAATAATTGATTTGAAGATCGCCACATTTTTGTGTACTAAATCCAGTCTTGTCTCTCCCGGTTTCTGGTTTGCTCCCGCTGTAATGATGATCAACGCACAGTCACTGATATCATCATAATCGCCTGCGTAAATCTTCATGGAATGAACAAACGGTCTTCCATGACTGAGGTCCATAGCCTCGCCTTCCGCCTTCTCCTTGTTCGCATCGATCAGAACCAGCTCTGAAAACAATCCTTTCTGCACCAGGCTGAACGCCGTAGATGCTCCTACAAATCCACATCCTATCACTGCTGCTTTTTGAATATTTATCATATCGATCTCCCTCACTTTTGTTTAAAATAATAACTATTACTGTTTTAAACCCTACCATAAAACTAGGAATTATGCAATTCTTTTTCCTGAATTTTCCTGATTGTGTTAAAAAAAGAACAACATTCCAGTTTTGTAACCTCTCTACTAGAATGTTGTTTTTTTCTGAAATTATTCTTTTTTAACCGATTACCTGATGATTCAGCCATTTTTTATTTTTCAGCCGAATCGCATAAATGATTCCACGTACAGACCAGTCTGCAAACATTCCGATCCATACCGCCATCGGTCCCATTCCGAATCCTCTTGCGAGAATCATTGCAAGAAGCACTCTGCAAAACCACATCGAAAGTACTGATACGGTCATTGTAAACTTCACATCTCCAGCCGCACGGAATCCATATGCCGGAATGAAAGAAAATACCCATGCAACAGGTTTGACAATCGTGATCCAGGTTACCATATGAATACAAAGTCTTGCACTCTCCGCTTCCATTCCCCCGAATTTTGTAATTGGATAGACGAGAATATACATCACAAGACAGGAAATTACAATTACGACCTCTGAAACAATACTCAGCTTTTTCACATAATAAATCGCTTCATCCTTACGACCGGCGCCGAGGCTTTCTCCCACAACGGTCATCAGCCCGACACCAACTCCGATCGCCAGGATTCCATTCAGATTTTCAATCAGATTTGCCATTCCCTGAGCCGCAATGGCAGCCATTCCCATCAGAGAAACTGTAGACTGGATTGCCAGCTTTCCAAACTGAAACATACTGTTTTCAATTCCTGAAGGAATTCCGATATTCAAGATTCTTCTGATCTCTTTCCACTGCGGACGAATCGTAAAGTAATCGTACACGGGGATTTCCAGATCTGGTTTTCGAAGTTTGTACATAACTACAAACATGGCAAACAATCTTGCAAGCATTGTTGCGCAGGCAGAGCCTGCCACACCAAAATGAAGCCCCCATACAAACCAGATATTCAGTACGGCATTTACAATATTCGAACAAATCGAGATTTTCATCGGAAGACTGCTGTTCTCCTGTGCTCTCAGGATACAGGAACCGTCATCATACAATGCAATAAACGGATAAGAGATGGCGGAAAAGAAAAAGTACTGCTTTGCATTTGCCATCACGCTCTCCTCGACTTCTCCGAAGATCAGCCCCAGAATCTGTCCATTAAATAAAAGACAGATAACTGCGATCAACACTGACAAACAAAATGTGATAAAAATCAGCTGTCTCGCTGCCTCTTTTGCATGATCCTGCTTTTTGCATCCCAAATAATGTGAGCAGACTACCGTTCCCCGGATGCCAGTGCAAAAAATGCCTGTACGATCAGAATATTGATGGAATCCACCAACGTCACCGCTGAAATAGCTGCCGAACCAAGATTACTGACTACCAGAGTATCCACGGTTCCCATAAAGGAATTCAAAAGCTGATCGATTGCAAGCGGAATCAATAGAGCCGCCATTTTCTTGTTATCAAATAGATGCTTTTGTGCATCCACTTTTTTGCCCCCTCTTTATGTTCTGTCAAATCATTTTGATCAAATACGTTCTTAGGATACACCCATAGTTTCTATTATGCAAGAATAGAGAACAAATCTTGCAGATTTATCTTCTCACGTATTCTCTATCCTCTTTTATGAACATCAAAACAAATCCTGCCAGCAGCAGTATCGCCGCAATCCAGATCGTCCGATCACCAATCTGCCGGATGAATAATGCTCCCATGGCCGCTCCAACCGCAAAAACCAGAATTACAAAGTAATAATGCATACTTTTTTTCTTCAGTTCCTGATTGCCCGTTACCTGATATTTACAGAGCATTTCTGTCGCACTTCGCATATTTCCGATACACATGGTCGTTGCACACGGAATCCCGTGGAATTTCCGGAAGGCATTTACCTGCATCGCACAACTGAATGACATCATCGCATTGGCCGGTACATTCATACTCTGCGGAAACAAGCCTACCAAAAACAGCAATATGATCTGAATGACCAGCACAATCTGTCTCCAGTGGATTTTTTCGCTTTCTTTGCACAGCTTCTGAATGCGGACTGCCACATAAACACCACTGATAAACGCCAGCAACGGAATCAGATAATGAAGCGCAACGCCCCAGTTTCCCTCTGCAAGATTCTGTCCCAAAAGTACAATATTTCCTGTCTGGGCATTGGCAAATACTTTGCCTCTGCAATTATAAGAATAGGCATCCTGCAAACCACCGGCCAATGTAAGAAATATTGCCAGCGGCATGGATTCTGACATCTGTCCTTTTGCTTTCATTTCTAAACACCTCTTTTTTTGCAGATATCAAACAGACAACATCTGTCACAATATGGTGCTGTCCTTGCAGTACAGATTTCTCTTCCATGATATACAAGACGATGGCAAAAGCTGCTGCCCTCCTCCGGAGGAATGATCTTCCACAAAGCCATCTCTACCTTTTTCGGCTCTTTGATCCCATCTACAAGTCCCATTCGATTGACCAGACGGATACAGTGTGTATCTGTCACGATCGCCGGTTTTCCGAATACATCGCCCATGATCAGATTGGCACTTTTTCTTCCGACTCCCGGAAGTTTTAATAATGCATCAAAATCATCCGGCACTTCTCCATGATACTCATCACGCAGAATCCTCATACAGGCGCTGATATCTCTCGCTTTGCTTTTCCCAAGCCCGCAAGGTCTTACGATTGCTTCAATCTCCTGTGGATCTGCTTCTGCCAGTGCATTTACATCTGGAAACTTTGCATACAGATCTTTTACAACAATATTGACTCTCTCATCTGTACATTGTGCTGCCAGACGCACTCCTACCAGAAGCTTCCACGCCTCACTGTGGTCATAATCGAGCGTACAATCCGCATCCGGATACGCCGTGCGAAGTCGTTCTATGATCTCCAGTGCAAGTTGCTTTTTTGTCATATGTAATCAACTCCTCTTTTACTATGGTAAACTTTTATTTTTTTCACAATCCGTTTTTTATCATAGCACAAAACAGCCGACATACCAACAGGTACGCCGACTGTTTTTAAATTGATTGTATTCTCTTATCTCACTTGATCAATATAGAATTTAAACTTATCGGTGCGATAATAGCACTTAAAATTCTCAATAGGAATCTCTTTTCCATTCACAATACCATAAGTAACACATCTAAATAATATAATAGGAGATCCTTCTTTTAGTTCCAGATACTCTGCTATTTCGTCTTTAGCAAGAATAGCCTCCATCGTTCTTCTCGCTTTTGTGATCTTTACTTTATACACATTCTGAATCGTCTCATACAACGACTCCTGATCAAATGCATGCTTCTGCGTCAGCCCCGGAAAAATTTTCTCTGGAAGAAACGTAAGCGTATAGTTTAAAGGTTCTTTATCTGCATATAAGATTCTTCCAATCATATACACATTGTCATCAGTTGTAATTTCAAGTGCTTTCGCCCTTTTTACATTTGCTCTCACAAGTTCAGAAACTACTGTCTTTTTACTCGGTGTCATACCTAAACGAATTACATCTTCTGTACAACTTGTAATAGCAAACAGATTATTACTACCTTCATCGGTTTTTACATAGGTTCCCTTTCCCTGGACTTTATAAAGATATCCCTCAGCAACCAGCTCTTCAATTGCTTTCCTAATTGTAATTCTGCTGACCTGATAATCTTCCATCAACTCTCGTTCACTAGGGATTGGTTCACCTGGCTGAAACTCTTCGTTTTCAATTTTTTCAACAACCGATTTTTTTACAAGATAATACTTAGGTAATCTATCATCTATCATATTACACCTACTATCAACCGCACCATTTTTGTTGATCTTTCTCTTTTTCTTATATCTCCATTATATTATGGCTATATTTAAATGACAAGCCTAACACTTTGCTTTGAATTCCCGGATTTTTTCTTTCATTGCCGGAATATCCTCATGCAGTTTCAAAATTGTACTTCCTACAAACGCCGCATCTCCACCGGCCTCTTTTACCAGCTTCACATCTTCTGGAGCATGAACTCCTACCCCACAGTAAATCGGACGGTCGATGCCACAGGCTCTCAAATGTTCTACGCAGTCTTTCAATGCCGGATATTTTGCATTCTTTTCCTGTGTCGCATACGGTTTTGCTTGAAGATATACGAAACCATTGGACTGTTTTGCCATATCAATCTCCGCATCCGGCATATGGAACTGCACATAGCAAGATACCTGTAATCCAGCCGCAATAATTTCGTCTTTGACTGTATCATCTTTAAGTCCAACTAATAAAATATCCTTCAAATCATTATCCAAACAAAAGTCTATAAACTCCTGTGTCCCAATTTCTTCCACTGTATTTTCATACGCTAAGACAAGAATTTTTACATCTGGCAGCTTATTTTTAATTGCTACAATAGAATCCATATATTTTTCATAGTCATCACAAGACTCCAATGCTTTTTCCATTCTTCCTGCAATATAATCGCTTTCCAGATATGGATTTCTAGATGGGAAATCTACTTCCATCATTTTACATCCGGCATCTGCATATTCCATTGCCATATTATAGCTCGCTTCAATTGTCGGGTATCCGTTTGATAAATAACAAATAATTTCCATGGCTATTCTCCTCTCGTATATGCTTTCATAAACAATTCTTTAAATTCTTCCACCTCCGGAATTACCGGATTTGTTTTTGTACATCCGTCTGCTTTTGCAAGTGCGGCCATCTCATCCAGTTTTTCTGTAAATACGGCTTCATCTGCAATCACTTCTTTTAAGCAAGACGGAATATGTAATGTTCGGTTTAACTCTTCAACCGCTGTATACAAATTCTCTGCACCGATTTTTTCTGCGAAAGTATCATATACTTTCTTTGCTCTTTCATCTGCTTCATTGTAACGAATGACATATGGAAGAAGAATTGCATCTGCAAGACCATGAGAAATATGAAATACTCCACCCAATGTATGCGCCATGGAATGTACGATTCCGAGAGAAACATTGGTAAATGCCATTCCTGCCACCATTGATGCCTGCAGCATGATTTCTCTTGCTTTCATATCTGTTCCATCTGCGCAGGCTTTTGGAAGATTTTCCATAATATCGATCGCTGCCTGCGTTGCCAGAATATCGGATACATAGTTTGCCCGGTTGGATGCCAGGGCTTCCAGTGCATGTGTCAGAGCATCCATACCAGTTTCTGCTGTAATCTTTGCAGGCATGGAAATCGTTACTTCCGGATCGCAGATCGCAATATCCGGCATCATTTCCATATTTCCAAGTCCATGTTTCAGTCCGGTTTCGTTGTCAGAAATAACGATGGATCTGGAAACTTCACTTGCGGTTCCACTTGTAGATGGAATGCAGCAGAGTCTTGCTTTTTCTCGCAGTTTTGGAAATTCATTTGGAGGAAGTACAGATTCCATTGTCTTTAATTCCGGGTGTTCATAGAAGATCCACATTGCTTTTGCAGCATCCATTGCTGATCCTCCGCCTAACCCTACGATCAGGTCTGGACCAAATCCCAGCATTTCCTGTGCCCCTCTCATCACCGTTTCAAAAGACGGATCTGGCTCTACGCCGCTGATCACCATTGTTTCTGCACCGGCTTCATGGAAATATCCTTCTACTTTTGCAAGCATTCCACTTCTTTCCATACTTTTTCCGCCTACTACAATACTTACTTTCTCTACTTTGATTGTTTTAATATATTCCAGACAGCCTTCTCCAAACATCAATTCAGAGCCTGCCAGTTTCATTGGTCTCATCATGATTCTTTTCTCCTTTTTATTATGCGTTTAATCCATCTAATACTTTTTTCACAAGATCATAGGAAATCGGATTGCTGATAATCCCGCCTTCTTTCAGGCTGGATCCGATGATCGCACCATCTGCGATCTGCAGCTGATCTTTGATATTCTCTGCTTTCACACCGCTTCCTGCAAATACCGGCACTTTTACTACATTTTTTACTCGCTTGATCAGATCCAGCGGTGTTTCCTCTCCAATCTGGGTTCCCGTTACGATAATTCCATCCGCTCCGCTGTCCACTGCTTCTTTTGCTGACTGCTCTACTGTAATATATGGAAGTACCATATGCGCATGTTTCACCTGCACATCTGCCAGAACTTTGATGTCCTCTTTTCCCATCGCTTTGCGATATTCCATACATTTTTTTGCGCATGGATTGATGACTCCATCTGTAAAAATCACCGTATCCACAAATACTGGAACTCGGATAAAGGATGCCCCTGTAATTGCTGCGATCGCGATATTTGCCTCGCAATCATTGAACGCTGCATCCACTCCAACCGGAATGTTTACTGCATTTTTTACAGCCAGCGTTGCTGCCGTCAGAGCTGCCAGCTGTGCTTTATTCAGTAGCGCTGAAAACGGAGTGTCTCCCATATTTTCTACGATCACTGCATCCACTCCTGCTTTTTCCAGTGTGACTGCATCCTGTACTGCTCTGTCTAAAATTTTCTGATAATCTCCATCAAATCCCGCTGTTGTCGGAAGTGGCAGGCAGTGTACCATTCCAATCACTGTTTCTGAACCAATTGAAAATTTTTCTTTACTCATTTTTTTCTCCCTCCATCGTCATATGATAATGATAGATTCCTTCCAAGGCTGTTCTGCAAAGCAGATCTTCCGCATCTGTTCGTTCCTGTCCTGTCAGTTTTTCTTTCAGATTTTCCAAAACGGTTACCATAGTGAGAATACATGTTTTGACTCCCATCAGTCTTCCAAGAGTCAGCATACAGGATGATTCCATATCAATTCCTGTCACACCCAATTTTTTCACTTCCTCAAATGTCTCGGACATGTCCCTTCCCCACTCCAGAGAAAATCTGGAATCATGCATATTGCTGTAGAATCCGTCCATTGTACAGTTCAGTCCGTTCAGATATCGTTTTCCCATTTTCGTTACAGTCTCATTCATTGCATTGACCAAATCAATGTCTGCAACTGCCGGATAACTCAAATCTACATAAGACTGACTTGTACCTTCCCTTCTCATCGCAGCAATCGGAATCAGAAAGTGTCCCAGCATATCATCCTGCATCGACATGACCGTTCCCATTCTCACAGCCACTTCCATTCCTGCCTCATACATTTCTTCCATGGCGATCGCAGCAGACGGTGCGCCGATTCCTGTCGATGTCACAGTCACTTCGATTCCTTTGTAAGTTCCCGTATATGTATTAAACTCTCGCATAAACGCCACTTTTTTCGGATTTTCCAAATACTGTTTTACAACTTCTACTCTCCACGGATCTCCAGAAAACAACACATATTTTGCAACAGTTTCCTGATCCGCACCCATATATAATGTGCTCATAGCTTTTTCTCCTCTTTTCAAAATATGAACGCCCAGACACTACTCAAATGTTTTTGCTTTCTCTAATAACTGTTCTTCTGTCGGCGCGTTTGTGCAGCATCCTTCTGACTGCAGAATAAAGTAGGAAAGTGTTCCTCCAAGTCTGCAGCACTCTTCTGCTTTATATCCCTTGAGATATCCATAGATGAATCCTGCCATATAGGCATCTCCGGATCCTGTTGCATCTACCACATGATCCACTTTGCAGATTCCGATCTTTTCCTGACGGATGATATCTCCTTCCCGGATATAACAGAGACTTCCATCCTTGCCGAGTGTAGTTACGATAATTTCCACTTCGCCAATATCAAACAGTTCCGTAATATCTTCAAATCCATAAATTTTTTCGATGATCTCCCGCTCTACTTCGTTTGTAAAAATAATTTTACTTCCGGTAAGAAGTCGTTTTAAAAACTCCTCCGGGAATGCGTCGAAATCATCTTTCATTCCAAATACAATCGGAACATGGTGCTTCTGACATTTTTCAAAAAATTCTTCATTGTCCTGTCTCGATGCAACTGTGATCACACCCAGTTTTGTATCTTCAAACAGTTCATCTGGAAGCGGTTTTGCATATTTTCCGTCCATTGCACCCGGATAAAAAATCGTAATATGATCATTGTGATTATCCTGGATCAAATAACAGACACTGGTTGCTTCCTCCGGCAATTCTGTAATCCCATCCAATGGGACATTTCCCTCTTCCAGAAATTTTTTAAATCCGTTGCTCTCATAATCTCCCCCGACACGAAGCACCGGCTTCGCACACATTCCCAGTCTGCACAGCGCATAGGCAATATTCACAGAACATCCTCCGTAAAAAATCTGTGCATTGGACTGATTCGTAACCAGAGACGTAAATCCGACTTTTGCCGGCGTATCAATCTTAATAATGTGATCCATGCTCACATAGCCGCTTGTCAATACATCTGTTTTCATTGCCTTCCTCCTATAACTTACCTTCATCCAGCATCGTAAATAACGTATTCATGTCAACTACATCTCCCAGATATTTATCAATATCTGTCAAATGAACCTCATTAACAACCTCTGAATTTGTTGCCACACATTCTTTGACTACATATGGATTATATTCTAAATAAAATGCATCTGTTACCGTTGCACGAATGCAGCAGTTTGTTTTCGTTCCTACGATAATCACATTCTCTACTCCATTTTCCCGCAAAACCAGATCCAAATCTGTTCCAAAAAATCCACTGTATCTCCTCTTCTGAATGACATAATCTTTTTCTTCATCTACCGGAAGCATTGAATCGATCTCCACTCCAAAAGTGCCTTCGATGCAATTTGGCCTCATTGCCTGGGCTTTTCTGTCCACTTTTCCTTTTCGATTGCAATGTTGCATAAATACGACCAGTACCCCTTTTTCCCGGCATTTATCCAGCACTTTCCGGATCTGAGGTAAGATTTCCCTGTTTTGTGGATAATAGACGAGGCCCTCCGGATCTGTGAAATCACGAACCATGTCTACAATGATCAATGCTGATTTACTCATGTTTCACACTCCTATTCAAACTTATATCCTCTTACTTTTACATTTTTATATTTCATATAAGATACCACTGCAAGTACAGCAACCATGATAATATATGGTATCGTATCGAACATTCCTGCTGCCGGACCTGCATATACACTTAAATTTACAGAAAGTGATCTTGCTATTCCAAATAAGATTGCATACAGTGAAGATGGTACCGGACGACCCTGACCACAATAAATTGCTGCAATGGCGATAAATCCACGTCCTGCTGTCATATCATTGGTAAACATGCACATTCTTTCCAAAGACAGATTAATACCAGCAAGCGCACAACAGAATGCCCCAATTAATACTGCTGCATATTTATATCTTTTTGTTTTGATTCCCAGGCTGATTGCTGAGTCTTCATTCTCGCCTACTACTCGCACATACACACCAAATTTTGTCTTATACATCAGCACTGCTACAAGCGCAATTCCAATAAACGCCAAATATGTGATCAGTGGATGCCCACTCAAAATATTTCCAATTACCGGAATATCTTGGATGATCGGAATATTAATCTTAAAATCTGCTACGCTGACATTTTGCAGACTGATATTGGCAAGTTCCATCATCTTCAAAACAAATTTGGCAATTGCAGGAACGATCAAGTTAATTCCAAGACCAATTACGATGACATTTCCTTTGCAGCTGATTCCCAAAATCGAAAACAACAGTCCCCAAAGCAATGTTGTCACAATTGCCGCGATAATCGCAACTGCAACACTTCCTGTCATGTATTCAACCAGAACAGATACAAACGCACCATTTAACATCATACCTTCCAAAGCAATATTTAACACATTTGCCTTATATGCGAAAATTCCGCCGATCACGCAGAGAATAATAGGCGCACTGTGATACACGGTATCATATAAAATACTATTTAATAATTCCATTATGCTGCCTCCTTTTTCCCTTTCTTGAATCTGTCAAATAATTTGGTATTGTTTCCGATAAACTTTACAGCCAGGAATAAGATGATCATTCCCTGAATGATTGCAATAATTTCTTTTGGTACAGTCGTATATAAATTAATACTGTCACTTCCTGTCTTCAAAGCTGCATAAAATACTGCCGCTATAAAAATACCGATCGGCGAATGCCCACCCAGAAGAGCGATCAACATACCATCCCAGCCAAGACCCGGGTTTACCGAAAAACTAAGTGTATACTTAAACTGATCACTTAACATCCATCCTGCTCCCGCAATTCCTGCCAGTGCACCACTGATCAGCATCATAATAATAATTTTTCTTCCAACGTTCATCCCTGTAGCTTCTGCAAACTCTGGATTTTTTCCAATTGCTGTAATTTCATATCCCAACTTGGATTTATTCATCAAAAAATACATTACAATCAAAATGATCACAGCTATTACAAAAAACATTGTCATTCTGGATGTTCCAATTCTCTGAAACATTGCAGCATCTTGTACTGTTGGTGTTGCCACATAACCGGCACTCTTATCTCTAAAAATTCCTGTTGTCAGAAATTCCAGTGTTTTTGCCATTGCATAGTTTAACATCAGTGTTACAACCATCTCGTTCACATTACATTTTGCCTTCAAAATTGCGGGAATCAATGCAAATAACATACCGCACAAAATTGCAACTACAAAACAAACTACTTTACTTAAAAATGGATTGGAAATCGTAAGATATGCTCCGACAATTCCTGCAAAAAATCCACCTAAGAGCATCTGTCCTTCTACACCCATATTGTAAATATTTGCTTTAAAAGTAATTGCAATCGCAAGACCTGTTAAAATCAGCGGCGCTGCATAATGTAAGGTATTCATAAACCCTTTGCTTGAAAGCAAAGATTTTCGAATCAAAATCCCATATGTCTCAATTGGATTTTCTCCAATTGCAAGTATAATGACCGCGCCGATTATAAATGCTAATATGACAGGAAAAATAGAGTTTAAGATTGTTTTTACCAGATTCTCTTTTCTTTTCATCTCTCGCCCCTCCTTACTTGGAAATTCCTGCCATAAGAAGCCCAATTGCTGCTGTTGATACTTCTTTTGGACAAACTTCTCCAGAAATTTTGCCTTTATACATTACGATAACCCTGTCAGACAGACTCATAATTTCTGACAGTTCACTAGATACCAAAATAACAGTATTTCCTTCATCACGGAATTTCAAAATCTGTTTATGGATAAACTCTATCGATCCAATATCCACACCTCGTGTTGGTGGCATGCCAGCAACACCTTTGGATGTGCTGATAATTCTCGGGCTATGATCACCTTTTGTGCATTTCCTCCGGAAAGACTTCCAATCGGTCCATTCACATCTCCCAGACGGATATCAAATTCTTTGATAAAAGAATCTCTCTTCTCATTAATTTTTTTCCTGTTGTACAGTCCCCGCTTACAGATATCTTTTGCCCCGTGATAGCCTGCAATACAATTATCTGAAACACTCATTTCACGGCACAGTCCCTGTGCATAACGATCTTCTGGAATGACTCCAAGCCCGGCTTTTCTCAACTTTTCAGGCCACCAGTTCGTCACATTTTGTCCGTCAAATATAATCTCGCCTTTTGTAGACTCCATCAAACCAGTAATCAGTTTTACCAACTCTGACTGACCGTTTCCTTCTACTCCTGCAACTCCAAGGATTTCTCCTTTATGTACTTTAAACGACACATCTGAAACAACTTCTTTCCCATAGTCATTGACAGTTGTTAAATGCTTTGCCTCATACATGATGTCTGTTTTTATTGTCTGTTTACGTGTATTACTTACTGTAAGCACAACATCTCTTCCTACCATCATTTGCGCAAGTTCTTGTTCATTTGTATCTTTTTTCAATACATTTCCAATCACCTTGCCCTGCTTAATGACTGTAATACTATCTGCAAGTTCCATAACCTCTCTGAGTTTATGAGTGATTACAATAATGGTTTTTCCTTGCTCTTTCAACTGTTTTAACGTCACCATCAATTCATCGACTTCTTGAGGTGTTAACACTGCCGTAGGTTCATCTAAAATCAAAATATCCACATTTCTGTATAACATTTTCAGTATTTCTACCCGCTGCCGTCCTCCTACAGAAATATCTTCAATCTTATCTGTCGCATTTAATTCAAAATGATTTTCTTCAATTAATTTTTCAACACGCCTGATTTCTTCTTTCTGATCCACAAATGGTGTGTTTTTCCTTTTGATTTCTGCTCCTAATAAAATATTCTCATATACCGTCAGGCTGGGCACCAGCTTAAAATGCTGGTGCACCATTCCAATCCCATTTGCAATGGCATCAATCGGACTGTTCATCGTTACTTCTTTTCCCCTTATAAGGATCTTACCGCTTGTTGGCTGAAGCAAACCATAGAGCATGTTCATCATTGTACTTTTTCCTGCTCCATTTTCCCCTACAATACATTTAATTTCCTGTTCTTTTACATCCAGATTGATATGATCGTTTGCAGTAAAATCCCCAAATTTTTTGGTCAGATCAATCGTTTGTATCATACTGTTCATATTGTTGCTCCTTTTCTGATCAAGAGTCTTACTTAATGGTCACATTCGGACATTTTGCCGGATCAAATTTTTCTCCGCTCTGTGCATTTGTTACCTGAATGGTTCCATCTTCAATTTTCTTTTCAATATCAGCAAGTTCTGTCTTAATTTCTTCCCATTTTGCTTTTCCGCTTTCCTGCACATGTTTGCTGATTTCACTCAAATCTGTAATAGAAGCTGCGCCTGAAGCCAATGAATAGCTCTGTACACGATCCATTTCTGCAATTTTTCCCGCTACTGCTTCTTTTACGATTTCGTATACCGGTACTTCTGTATTTTTAATTACGCTTGTCAGAATGTATCCCGGCTGCTGATCGTCTTTATTCGCATCTACCTGAATTGCAAGTTTTCCTTCTTCTTTTGCTTTAGAAGCTGCTCCATCTCCCACGGAACCTGCTACTGAAAATACAACATTTGCACCCTGATTATAGTATGTACCTGCTACTGTACTACCAGTTGCGGAATCCGCAAATCCTGCATCATATTTTGCATAATAATCGTAATTTACTCCAAGTTTCTGTGCTTCATAGTTGATTCCTTCCAGATATCCATAAGAAAATACTGTGATTCCGTTTGAATTTGTTCCTCCAATAAATCCAACCGATCTTCCTCCATTATCTGCCGGTGTGAAGTTGTATCCATCTGTTCCAAATAACGTCTCTGCATTTTCATTTACAAGTGTTGTCAGAGCTCCTGCGACAAAAGAAGCCTGATGTACATCGAATAAAACACTGATCACATTATCATGAATTGGTTTGCCATCTTCGTCCTGGTTTGGATTGTCATTTACACAGACAAAAGTGGTTTCCGGATACATTTCTGCAATCGGAGCTGCGCCTCCTGTTCCCTGGATCAAGGCTTCAAAATCATATTCCAGATTGAAGATCACATTGTATCCATCATCTGCCAGAGACTCCAGAACCTGAGGAACTCCTGTTGTCGGTTCTACAACTTTGTACTCTATACCTAATTCTTCAGCTGCTTTTTTTGCCCCTTTTACAGCAGACTGATTGTAGCCGTTATCATTCTGTCCTGCCGATGAACAAATGATTGCCACCTTCACATCACTGCTTTTTCCCCCCTTTTCTTCCTTATCTCCCCCACATGCTGTAAGGCTTCCTACCATTACCGTTCCGACCATTAATACGCTCAATACTTTTTTCCAACGCTTTTTCATTTTCATTTCCTCCTTTTGATATTTTAATGTTGTAATGTTATGTCGTCATAACCAGTTATTGGTTTTATAATACATCGAACCTGATATTTTGTAAAGGATATTGTTTATTTTTGTTTGAATACACAAAGTTGTTCTTATTTTTTTTATGTACTTTGCACAATCTCTTTTGTTTTCATTTTTCTCACTTATCATATAAAAAACCTCCAAATCATTTACAGATTTGGAGGCCTGATTCTAACCGTCTTAATTTATTCAGCACCTGTATTCACTTTTTCAAAACATAAATTCTGTTCTACAATATCATCAATCGAAAACAATTTCGTTTTTGTTGAATCATTTATGTTTCTTCTATTTCCGCACAATAGGTATTTCTCATCTATACGTTTAAATACATACCAGTTATTATCTTCTATAACAAGAATAATATTAGAAACGGTATTTCCGATATTTAAATAAATTATTGCAAGGCTAAGCACTTCTACCAATGTCCCTAAAACCACCCAACTTATTATATTGATATTTACCATGTTTGCAGCCACAAAAATCAATATTACCGTAGAAGTCATAATGGTCAAGAATACTTTTTTTCCTCGACCCACCAATATGCCTTTTCAAACCTCCACTTATTTTTCAATTTTTTCAATACAAAAGAAGCTACTAATGTTAAAAGCAAAAGGACAACACTAGCAAAAACCAATCCAATATCAATAATAAAAATATAATTTATTACCCCGAATACTACAAATAGAATTAGATATATAAATCCAAATTTCTTTGATTCTTCTTTTTGGTCCATCAATATCGCCTCAATTTTAGATGCATTTAACAACTGTATATAACCTGCTGCAATAAAAAGCAAAACGACACTTGTGCCAATAACTATCCAAACATTATTTCCATCGAATTCTTTAAATATCTCAATTATTTCTTTAAGTGCTTCCATCTTTCGTTTGCCTACTTTCCGTACAAAATCATTTTCAAATACTCTCTAGACCTTTACACATTGTTTCCCGTTCTGTTCTACAATGTTTTTAACAACTGTACTAATGTATGTGGCTCGTTCACAGCACTCTTGGATTCTCTGGTGCTGAACATTTTGAAATTATTTTCGTCCTGATAAAACTTCATCAAAGGTTTTTTGTTCTCCGCTTCCAAAAAGATAACCATACCCCCTACATGATACTGCAAATCCTTTACCTGGTCAATTGCAAGCTCCAGCAGTTCTTTTCCTGTTATATGGTTATTCAGACCTTCTGTATAATTCTTTCCTATCTGGGCAATCAGATATGCTGATAGATTGTAAGAATGGCTCGCCTCATCCAATTCACTAACTCTAGAAATTTTTCTTCTAACCGTACCACTAAAATTATCTGCATTTACAGTAATTGGTTTTACCGCAATAGTAAAATATCCCAGCAATTCTCCATCATCACTTGAAATTACAAGATATGTAACCGATTGATTCTTCTTCGTGAATTCAATCGCTCTCTCTTTTAAAAACCGTTCCACATCCGGATTTATAGGGCAAGAAAAATCGGAGAAGATTCGAAGTAATACATCCTCTCCGATTTCAGCATCCTTGCTTTCTGCCAAGTATTCACGAATGTTTACAGTCGAAAATTTACTAATTTCGTACATTCCTCTTATTCCTCTTGGCCATTAATTTTCTCAGTTCTTCTGGTCCGCTTATTTTATTTACACTGACCTTGATTGGAGTCGTAACCGTGTTGGCAGATTCTTCAATTGCATTCGCAAATATTTCTGCCTGCTTTTCACCATATACGACAAAATTTTTAGTAATACTTGAAGTTGCCATGTGATACACCTCCCTTATCAGTATGCCTTCTTTCACTTTATCCTATCCTTCACTTATATTCTATTCCTTACTAGAAAATTCTGCAATACTCCAAAACATTAAAAAGTAATAAACTTTTTGCCCTTTAACTGGGGATGGAGCATATGCCGGTACACTACCTTTTTATTTCCTGCTAAAAATAACCAATATCACAATATCCACTCCCATCGCCACTGCTGCCACACACCATGCCGCATTGACTCCGTTCCATTCGGTCAGCACTCCCAGAAGATTCATAATAATAAATCCGGCAACACTCTGAATCGTACTGAAGATCGAACTGTAAGCAGATCTTGTCTCACTTTCTATACAATCGCACATCCAGGTTGAAGTGGCAGATTGTTCCACACCAAATCCAAATTCAATCAATCCCGCTCCCATCACAAAACCCGGAAAAGAGGGTAATACAAAAAGAAGTACAAACCCTAAAATACTAATAATAATTCCTACAATGGATGTTCCTAAATTACTGATCTTCCGGGTAAAAATGCTTACTGCATAATTCCCCAACATCAGAAGTACCATAAATACCAGCAAGAAAAATGCCAGATATTTGGTCTCGATATGGATCACCTCTGTTGCATAAATCTGCCAGAATAAGACAAATGCTACAAAAGGAACATGGCACACGATCGTCCGCAAAGATAACAAAAGTAATTTTTCTTCTTTAATGAACGACTTTGCCTGAAGCTGCAGCATCCGGAATATATTATTCCCCTTTACCCGTCCGTAATTATCCTGTCCGAACAGCAATGCAACAATTCCTGCTCCAATTGAGATACATCCCGCCGTTATGATCGGCAGCCGCTGATTGACGCCAACCAGAAAATAGGATGCGAGCGAGGCAGCTATCGCAAAAAATCTGACTCCTGCCTGAAGTTTTGGCAATATTTGATTTCTTTCTTCATATATACCATGTCTGATCATCTGATCTACCAGCCATGCTGACGGAGCTCCGGAAATCAGCGCCAGTCCTAGCGCCATAAAAACCATAGCAGGAAGAAACGTCCAGAAATTTACTGCAAACGCATACAGCAAAATCCCCGTTCCCCACACAATAAATCCATACCCCGTAATTTTCTTCCTGCCGATCTTATCCGAGATTGTTCCCGTAGGATAATCAAATACAGCCTGCAAAATCTGTTGAATACTGAACAAATTTGAAATCTGAGCAATCGATAAATCCTGAGCACGCATAAATGCAACATACGTAGCACCAAAAAGCTTGTCTGCCAATTCATACAGAGACATCATACTCACATACAGATTTCGGGTTTCACGAAATTCTTTGTCACTATGGTCTGATCCAGTCATCCCTCATCCCCCTCACATATTTTTTATCTTCTAATCTATCACATTCTGATATTTTTTCAATACTTCAGGGGATGATATCACTTTTTTCCTATGCTACAACATTCGTATCTCTGAAATACTGCGGTGTCATACCTGTATACTTTTTAAACGTCCGTGTGACAAATCATAAAAACTCAATCTCCGTGCGATTTCTCCTACCGATACGCCCGACTGGAGCATCATCTTCGATTCTTCAATTTTTCTCTGATTGACATATTCATTAATGGATATCCCTACTTCCTCCTTAAATCTGCGACGAAGAGCACTTTCTGACAAATAGAACTGCTTTGCAAGCTCTGTAACTTTAATCGTGTCATAAATTTTCAAGTTAATATGTTGCAGGATACATCGGATCAGTGATGTTCTTGCCTGATTGGAAACACCATGAAGCTCTTTTGTAAAATGTATGATTGCAGTGTCTCTCGTTCCCATTTCTGCAAGACCACTTTTTAATAATTCCAGGTCTCCCTGACTGACAAGATTCATGATCTTATTTTCATAATAAAATGTATACTGCTCTACCCGGAATGTCTCATATGCTGTATCTTCTGCTGATTTCCGCACCAACTCCAGTTGATTTTCAGTCACTTGTTTATGTAGCTCTTCAGAACAAATCTCTTCCAAATTCATATCAAACAAAAATCCAAGAAGAATCAGATAATCCCGAATATCTCCCAGTGGATATACCGGAAGTGAAGAGTAATATTCCCAGCATTCTTTTTCTGACAAAATTTTCTTATTTTCCGGAGTCAGATTGTCATATACATGAGAAAACTCTGTACTGGTAACATTATTTATTCGAAACGCTCCAATTACAATTCTGACATCCTGATACCATAAGCACAGAAAAATTTCATTTAACATCCCGCTGTAAAACCGTACAACCTCATCTGAAATATTTTTTTCTTTAAATTCATATGAAATCGGATGCTTATAAATTGATTTGTAGCTTTTCAAAACCCGATTTGTCTCTCTTTCCAATATCCATATGGGCATTTTCAACATCACATGTAACGATTTGATTTTCTTTAAATCCTGTTCACTCAAATCCATATATCCCTCTCCTCTTTCATTTTCTATTCATACGGTACTTTCCTTCATTATTACATAATCAGAGTTGTTTTACCACGCTGCTTTTTGAACTTCCAACATAATTCAGAAATACTGTCACCTTCTTCAGCATTCTCAACAAGACCCACAAGATCTCATTTTTAAATGATCATGCGGGTCTTTGTTGGTGTATTATTTTGATATGAAACACATATCACTTAATAATTTTCTGTATTGTAGTTTCCTTTAGTTCATTTTCAAAATGCTCCTGCATTTTGAGGTACGTTTCTCTCAAACGACATGCCTCTGTTGCAAAACAGCTGCAATACCGGTCATCCTCAAGGCATCGATTCCATTTCATGGTTCTTTCCATGGTATCCATAATCTCGAATAAATTAATCTGTTCTGTCTCTTTTTGCAAAATATACCCGCCATGGATTCCCGTATTTATGGCCAAAATTCCCGCATGATTCAATTTCCTCATAATCTTATAAATAAAAGGCTGAGAAATTTTCAGATTCTCTGACAACTCTCTGGATGACACTATTCTCCGCTGCTTTGCCATATAGATGACTATACGAACGGCATAGTCTGTTGCAATATTCAATTGCATCGTATTCCTCCTTTCAAAAGGCTGAACAGTAATAGTGTTTTTTTGCTGTCATATTTTTCCACCATCATGTCTTTCGCCTCTTTCTTTATAATACATACTAAACCGCCACGCTACACTTTTACCTGAAAGGAGTCAGTTCTTACATGCATTTCTCAATTTATACATTGTCGGACGAAGATATTTTTTCAATCCTTTTTTCTTTAGGTCTTCTCAAAAACGGTCAACGGCGTATAATTAAAATTAACCGCAGCGGTTAAGGAGGAAGAAGATCATGAACAAAAAATTTTTTGCACTGCCCGTCCAGAAACAGGAGGCGATTCTCAATGCGGGATTTTGTGTATTCTCACAGAACTCTTATAAGAAGAGCCCTACAAGTGAAATTGCCGATGCTGCAGGTCTCAGTAAATCCCTGTTGTTTCACTATTTTTACAACAAAAGAGAACTGTATCTTTTTCTATGGGAAAAATGTGCGCAGATTACCATGGAGGCTCTGGAAAAAAGCGGCTGTTATGAGCAGACTGATCTGTTCGATTCCATGAATTTAGGTCTTCAGGCAAAGCTGGAGATCATGCGCCGATATCCGCATATGGGTACATTTGTAATGAAAGCATATTATGAAAAAGATCCGGATGTACGCCCTGCGATTCAGGAAAGCATTGCAAAATACGCTGATTTTAAGACAAATACCGTCCTGTTAAATCTGAATCCGGAACATTTTATTGAAGGACTTGATCTGGAAATGATGTATCTCGATATGCTATGGGCATCTGAAGGATATATCTGGGAAAAGCTGCAGCATGATCATATCAATGTTGATGAGATCGAAGCTGATTTTATAAAACTGATTGATTTCTGGAAATCCATTTACTTGCGGAAAGAGAGGTAACTTTATGAATGCGATCCAACTGTCAAATCTAACCAAATATTACGGAAAATCCAGGGGAATCTTAAATTTAAACCTGGATGTAAAAGAAGGGGAATTCTTTGGCTTTATCGGTCCAAACGGCGCCGGTAAATCCACCACGATACGTACACTGCTCGGCCTGATCACGCCCTCATCCGGTCAGGCAAAGATTTTTGATGAGACAATCCGGCAGCGCAATCCCAAAATTCGTTCCCACATCGGCTACCTGCCTTCTGAGGCGGTGTTCTACCGTGGAATGAAAGTCAAAGACCTGTTAAAATTATCTGCTGATCTTCATCACAAAAACTGTTCTGCGGAAAGAGAAATACTATGCAGACGCCTGCAGCTGGATGTCAACCGGAAGGTCGATGAATTATCTTTCGGTAATCGAAAAAAAGTAGCAATCGTATCTGCACTCCAACATCAGCCAAAGCTTCTGATCTTAGATGAACCGACAAGTGGTCTGGATCCTCTGATGCAGAGGGAGTTTTTCCATATTATCCGGGAGCGCAATGAACAGGGCGCTACCGTATTTCTTTCCAGCCATGTCCTCTCAGAAATTCAACGGAATTGTACGAGAGCCGCGATCATCCGAGAAGGGCGGATCATTGCCTGTGACCGTGTGGAGGCGCTTTCTAAAACAAATGCCAAGCGGATCAGCGTACAGGGACAGGTATCGCTTGATTCTCTGGAAGAAATTCGTGACCTGAAGGAAAATGACGGTGTTTTCAGCTTTCTTTACGGTGGAGATATCCATCGGCTCCTTGAAACACTCTCAGCCGGAACGATCACCGATCTTTCCATTTCGGACCCTGATCTGGATGAAATTTTTCTGCACTACTATGAAAACGGAGGTGAACAGGTATGATCCTAATCAAACATGAATTAAAACAGGGATGGAAATCACTTGCCGTCTGGACTGCTTCTATCGGATTTTTTATTATCATCTGTGTGTTCCTGTATCCGGAAATGAAGGGAGAAATGGAAGACATGAACGAAATGTTCTCCTCTATGGGAGCCTTTAGTTCAGCATTTGGTATGGATCGTCTGAATTTTGGCACTCTGATCGGTTTCTACGCAACAGAATGTGGCAATATTTTAGGACTGGGCGGTGCATTCTTTGCATCTCTTATTGCAGTCAGCAGCCTTGCCAAAGAGGAGAAAGAACACACCGCAGAATTTTTATTCGCACACCCGATCAGCAGAAAAAAGATTCTCACGGAAAAACTGACCTCTGTCTTGTTCCAGCTTCTGATATTGAATGTGATCGTGTTCCTGCTTTCCGTTGGATCCATTTCACTGATCGGTGAAAAAATACTCTGGAAAGAAATCTGCCTGCTGCATCTTGCCTATTTTCTGATCCAGATTGAGCTTGCCGGCATCTGTTTTGGAATCTCCGCATTCCTGCGCCGCAGCGGACTCGGCATCGGACTGGGCATTGCCACAATGATGTATTTCCTGAACATTATTGCCAATATCTCCGATCAGGCAAAATTTCTGAAATACATCACCCCGTTTGGTTATGCAAACGGAGCAGATATTGTTGAAAACGGCAGTCTGGATACCGGTATGGTTTTGACGGGGATGCTGTTTGCTGTAATCGGGATTTTAACCGCTTATTGGAAGTACAGCAGAAAAGATATTCAGGCATAAAAAACACAGCCTTTTGAGTTCCTTTTCCTGTATGATAATCCATTTTACCACCGAAGTTCATAATTCTCCAGAAGAGATTTACCTTATGGCGTTCTTCATGGATCTTACATACTCACCGATGTAATCCGGCGCCTCTTTTCCATGTTTTTCCAAAAGCTTGATAATCGCAGAGCCTACAATGGCTCCATCCGAGATATCTGCCATTTTCTTTGCCTGCTCAGGCGTGGAAATGCCGAACCCGATTGCACAGGGTACATCTGTATTTTCTCTTATCACTTTTACGATCGAATCCAAATCCGTCTTGATCTCACTTCTCACACCTGTCACCCCGAGACTGGAAACGATATAAATGAAACCTTCCGCTTCTTTTGCGATCATTGCAATCCTGTTTTTAGAGGTTGGAGCAATTAAAGATATCAGATCTACACCATACTGACTGCAGATCGAATGAAATTCTTCTTTCTCCTCAAAGGGCAGATCAGGAAGAATCAAGCCACCAATCTCAATCTCTCGACACGCAGAAATAAACTTTTGGGCACCGTAGGAGAAAACTACATTGGCATAAGTCATAAAAACCATTGGCACTGTTACATCTTTCCGCAACTCTTTTACGAATGCAAATATTTTATCCGTAGTGATCCCTCCATTTAATGCTCTTAAATTTGCACCCTGAATGACGGAACCTTCTGCGGTAGGATCAGAGAACGGTATGCCAAGTTCGATGAGATCTGCACCATTCTCTGCGGCAGCCCGGACAGCCCTGGCTGTTGTTTCCAGATCCGGATCGCCACAAGTAATAAAGGCGATAAAAGCCTTTCCCTTTTCAAATGCTTTTTTAATGTTACTCATAAATATCCTCCCCTCTGTAACGGGCAATCGCGGCGCAGTCCTTATCACCTCTGCCTGAAATAGTAATCACAATGATTTTATTCGGATCCATTGCCGGTGCAATTTTCATAGCGTGAGCAACTGCATGCGCCGATTCGATTGCCGGAATAATACCTTCCATCTTTGCAAGATATTCAAATGCATTTACTGCTTCATCATCCGTAACCGGCACATATTCGGCTCTGCCGATATCATGCAGATAAGAGTGTTCAGGACCTACCCCGGGATAATCCAGGCCGGCGGAAATGGAGTAAACAGGAGCGATCTGACCGTACTGATCCTGGCAAAAGTAAGACTTCATTCCATGAAAAATACCAAGTCTTCCGGTTGCAATCGTGGCTGCTGTTTCCAATGTATCAACGCCCCTTCCTGCCGCTTCACAGCCGATCAGTCTGACATTCTCATCTTCAATAAAGTGATAAAAACTGCCGATTGCATTGGAACCACCGCCTACACAGGCTATCACCGCATCCGGCAATCTTCCTTCTTTAACAAGCATCTGATCTTTGATTTCTTTGGAGATCACTGCCTGAAAATCACGCACAATCGTCGGAAACGGATGCGGTCCCATAACTGAGCCGAGACAATAATGCGTATCGGAAATGCGAGAAGTCCACTCACGCATTGCTTCAGAAACTGCATCTTTCAGAGTTGCCGTTCCTGTTTTAACCGGAATCACCTCTGCTCCAAGCAGTCTCATACGATATACATTAAGCGCCTGGCGAACGGTATCTTCTTCGCCCATAAACACCACGCACTCCATCCCCATAAGGGCTGCAGCAGTTGCAGTGGCAACACCATGCTGACCAGCTCCGGTTTCAGCGATCAGCCTTGTTTTTCCCATCTTTTTTGCAAGCAGAGCCTGCCCCAGTACGTTGTTGATTTTATGCGCACCGGTATGATTGAGGTCCTCACGTTTGAGATATATTTTGGCGCTGCCAAGGTCTTTGGTCATTTTCTCTGCATAGTACAATCTGGATGGTCTGCCTGCGTATTCATTCAAAAGTTCTGTAAGCTCCCGGTTAAATTCAGGATCGTTTTTATAGTTGTTATATGCTTCTTCCAGTTCAATCACTGCATTCATCAATGTTTCGGGAATATACTGTCCACCGTGAATCCCGAAGCGTCCGTTTGGATTCGTCATAATCGTTCTTCCTTTCTGACAGCGGCAACAAATGCCGCCATTTTCGTTTTATCTTTCAGCCCATCTGTCTCAATGCCTGAACTGACATCGACCGCATACGGGTTTAATTGTCTCACCGCATTTTCTACATTATCAATGGAAAGCCCGCCAGCGAGGAAATACGGTCTTTGTATGTTTTGTATCTTCTTCCAGTCAAATACAGTTCCTGTCCCTTCGCCGGAATCAAGCAAAATATAATCTGCTAAGCAGGATTCAGCATCTGTAATATCTTCTGACTCTTTTATACAAAAAGCCTTGATGATCGGTTTATCAGTAAGCGTTCTCAGTTGATTGATATCATTTTCATCTTCAGCGCCATGAAGCTGGGCAATATCAATAATTCCTTTATTTAAGAAAGCCGCAATCCGTTCAGCCGCTTCATTTACAAATACCCCAACCACTTGAATGTCAGGATCAAGCAGCTTTTTTAATTCTGCCGCTTTTTCAGGCGTTACATATCGTCTGCTTTTCGGTGCAAACACAAAACCAATATATTCTGGTTTCAATTCATTAGCTGCATCTATATCACACGGGCGAAACAGCCCACAGAGTTTCATTTTGGTCATAACACACCTCTCAGGTCGGCAAGCCTGGCTGCTTTATTCTCTGCTCTCATAAGTGTTTCTCCGATTAAAACAGCATCCGCACCGATCTCACAGAGTTTTCTTACATCTTCGGCACAACTTACACCACTTTCAGAAACAAACAGTACATCCGGCGGAATCAGCTTTCTGAATCTGCGGCTATTGCCGGTGTCCACCGAGAAATCTTTGAGATTGCGATTGTTGACTCCTATCATACGTGCCCCGGCATTTAATGCCATTCTCACTTCGCATTCATCGTGTGTCTCCACCAAAGCAGAAAGTCCCAGCTCATCGCAAATACTGATATATTCTTTTATTTGTTCCTCACTCAATATAGAGCAGATCAAAAGCACCGCTGATGCGCCTAACACCTTTGCCTCGTAGATCATGTACTCATCCACCGTAAAATCCTTGCGCAGACAGGGAACAGAAACCGCGCCGGCAATTTTTTTCAGATACTCGTCACTTCCAAGAAACCATTTTGGTTCGGTCAGTACCGAAATACAGTCTGCCCCTGCCACTTCATAGTCCTTTGCAATCTGCAGATATGGAAACTCCTGAGCAATGATCCCTTTGGAGGGAGAGGCTTTTTTGCACTCGCAGATAAAAGAAAGTCCTGGTTTTTTGATTGCTTTTTCAAATGTAAAATTTCCTTTCGGCAGGGATAACGCCTGCTGTTTCAACTCTTCAAGTGATATTCTTAACTTTGCCTGCCCGGTGCGCTCTCGGGCGCATCCGGCAAGCTGATCTAAAATCGTCATACTCACACCTCCGAACGGTTGCTGACTTCAATGAGCTTATTCAGTGTTTCCAGCGCCTTGCCTGAGTCAATGATTTCTGCAGCAAGTGCGATACCCTCTTTCATACTGTCTGATTTTCCACCAATGTAAAGTGCCGCGCCGGCATTTAAAAGCACAGCATTTCTCTTGTAACCTCTTTCTCCATTTAGAATGGCAAGGGTAATTTTTGCGTTTTCTTCAGGCGCACCACCCTTCAAATCTTCTTTCGTACATCTTTCGAACCCGAAATCTTCCGGTGTGATCACTGAAGATTTGAACCAGCCGTCTCGAATCTCACATATCGTGGTTGGTGCACTCATGGAGATTTCGTCCAGCTTATCCTGCCCATACACAACCATCCCGCGCCTGATACCAAGCTGAATCAATACCTGTGCCAATGGTTCCACAAGATACTCGTCATACACACCGAGAAGCTGCATAGAAGGTGTCCCCGGATTGGTAAGAGGGCCGAGGATGTTGAACACCGTACGGAATCCCAACTCCTTGCGGATTGCTCCCACATGTTTCATTGAAGTATGATATTTCTGTGCGAAGAAAAAACACATTCCCACTTCATCCAAAAGTTCCAGGCACCTCTCAGGGCTCTGCTGAATGTTTACGCCGAGGGCTTCCAGACAATCTGCCGTTCCGCATTGTGAGGATGCTGCACGGTTTCCATGTTTGGCCACTTTCATACCTCCTGCAGCGGCAACCAGAGCTGATGTAGTGGAAATATTGAAGCTGTGCGCATTATCACCACCGGTTCCTACAATTTCAAAAAGATCCATTCCTGTTTCGACCTTCATGGCATGCGCTCTCATAGCGGCCGCACATCCGGCAATTTCATCGGTTGTTTCTGCTCTGGCACTTTTGGTTGACAAAGCTGCAAGAAATGCAGCGTTCTGCGTCGCAGTTGTTTCACCGCTCATGATTTCATTCATAACAGAATATGCCTCATCGTAAGTGAGGTCTTCTTTATTGACGATTTTTACAATGGCTTCTTTGATCATGACTCATATCTCCTTTATAAAATTTCTAAGCATTTGCTTTCCATCCGGTGTCATTATGGATTCGGGATGAAATTGTACCCCGTAGATCGGATATTCTTTATGCTGCACTGCCATTACCTCTCCGTCCGCAGTGAAAGCGGTGATTTTCAGACATTCGGAAATTGTGTCGGCATCTGCTGCAAGAGAATGATACCTGGCAACGGGAGCAGTTTCAGGACACCCCGCAAACAACGGACAATTTATGTCAAATTTGACATCCGATTGTTTTCCATGCATTCGTTCTTTTGCGTAAGTAATGGTTGAACCAAATGCCGCACATATTGCCTGATGTCCGAGACAAACACCGAGAATCGGAATTTCCTTCCCGAGTATTTTTACGGCTTCAACAATCATGCCTGCATCTTCAGGTCTGCCCGGACCGGGAGAAAGAATCATGCGGTCGGGTGTTAGTTCTTTTATCTCATCAACTGTCATTTCATCATTACGGATGACTTTGATATTCGGATCTATTTCGCCAATGAGCTGGTAGAGGTTATAAGAAAAGCTGTCATAATTATCGATAAGTAAGATCATAATTCTGCCTCCTGTGCAAGTTTCAACGCTTTCAGCGAGGATCTGGCTTTGTTGATGCATTCTTCATACTCCTTTTCAGGTACGGAATCTGCCACGATCCCGGCTCCGCTCCTAACAAAAACCTTCCCGTTTTTCTTGTAGGCGATACGAATCGCAATACAGGTGTCCATATTTCCTGTGAAGTCGATGTATCCAATGGCGCCGCCATAGATTCCCCGCTTGTTGTTTTCAAGTTCTCCGATAAGCTGACAAGCCCGGATCTTCGGTGCACCGGAAAGTGTTCCGGCAGGCAATACCGCTTCAATGGCATCAAGTGCATCGTGTTTCTCTGTTATTTCACCCCGTACAGTAGAGCCAATGTGCATAACATGGGAGAATCGTTCAACAGAATGCAGTTTTTCCACCTGAACGGTGCCAAACTTACTGATTTTACCAAGATCGTTTCTGCCAAGGTCAACCAGCATATTATGTTCGGCCAGCTCCTTTTCATCTGCAAGCAGCTCTGTTTCCAGTGCTTTATCTTCCTCATCGTTTTTTCCTCTCGGTCTGGTACCAGCGAGAGGAAAGGTGTGAAGTACACCATTTTCCAGCTTTACCAAGGTCTCAGGCGAAGCGCCTGCAACCTCGACATCCGTTCCTGAAAAATAGAACATATAAGGAGACGGATTGATCGTTCGGAGAACACGGTAGGTATTGAGCAGGCTTCCTTCAAAGGGAGCAGACAGTCGGTTTGACAGCACAATTTGAAAGATGTTTCCCTCATGAATATGGTGTTTTGCCTTTTCCACCATGGCACAGAACTGTTCTTTGCCAAACAGCGATGTAACCTCTCCCAGAAGTTTTCCGCCTGGCTCCCCCCTCTTTTCTCCATTTCTAAGAAGTTCAATCAGTCGCTTCAGTTCCATAACTGCTTTATTATATCTGACCTCAACATCATCAAGCGGCATATTGACAATAAGAACGATTTTTTGCCTGAGATGATCAAAAGCGATGACCTTATCAAAAAGCATCAGATCAACATCCTTAAAATCCTCTGTGTCTTTGGCGTCGCATTTCACTGTTGGTTCACTGTAACCAAGATAGTCATATGAAAAATATCCGACAAGACCTCCCGTAAATGGCGGAAGATAATCAAAGCGCGGGCTTTTATAATCTGCAAGGATCTGCCGCAGATAGTCGGACGGATGTTCGGTTTTTAATTTCAGATTTCCGATTTTCATTTCACCATCTACGCAAGTAATTTCCATCTTTGGATCAAAGCCGAGGAATGTATAACGTCCCCAGGTTTCGTTCGCCTGGGCGGATTCCAGCATATAACAGTGAGTCGATACATTTTTCAGTATCTTTATGATTTCGATGGGGGTTGTGAAATCGGAAAGTATTTCGCAGCTGACCGGCAGCACATTGTAGTTTACATCTGAAGCAATCTCTCTGACTTCAGCTAACGTTGGAAGAATTTTCATTACCTGCACCTCCAAATTGATAACATTACATTAATTTCGGTTACGATCAAGATTCTTATTTAAATTCTATATCCGGCGCACAAAAGCACCGCCAATATCTCGTCAACAGCATATTGCAACCTCCTTTTAAAAAAGCTCCTTTGACTAATATCTCTCGTCAAAGAAGCTTTATAAAAATAAAAAACGTCCCTGACAGAAATATAGCCTCTGTCAAGGACGAATAGATGCATCTACAGTATGACTCTACCCGCGGTGCCACCTTGATTCACGGTATAACCCGTGCGCTTAGCAGGATACCAACATATCCCCGGCAACTGACGTATGCCCACACGTTGCAGAATACTCTGGGAAAAGATCCCATTTGACTGCACCCTCAGCGGTCCATTTGACAACTTGTTTCTTGCCTGATTCTCAGCATCTCAGGCTCTCTGTAAAGGCATCATTGCCGTTATCTCCGCTTCAACGGTTTACTATGTTAAATTGCTTTGGATTTTAGCACAAACGAAATAATGTGTCAATGATATTTTTTACGCTTGTTAGAGAAATATTCTACGATAATGGTAAGCTTTTGCCTAACTTTCCTTTTCAACTATATCCATTATCTTCTTTCACTATAATTTTTCTAGTTATTCACTGCATGGCGCTTCGTTCATTAACGGCTTTGCCAGAGTTGCTTCCACCAAAGAGAACGCAATAGGCGCTGCCGTTGGTGCTGTTGGTGGGCTTGTCTCTGGAATGAAACAGTCCTGATAAAAATCCCATAAATATTCCTTTCTGCCTCAAAGGGTGTATAAAATTCAAAGTTTCGTCATAAAACAATCTATGCAAATGCTTGCAATCGCAAGCAAAAGCGAATATAATAAAGAAAAAGGAGGCGATACTATGGCAAATACATCCGCTGTTTATGCAAGAATAGATACCAATCTCAAGGATAATGCTGAGAGCATTCTTTCTCAGCTTGGCATTTCTCCATCCAGTGCAATTCAGATGCTTTATAGCCAGATTGTACTGAAGAAGGGTATGCCATTTGAATTGAAACTTCCTTCTTCTAAGCCATTAGCTGTTGGTGCAATGACCAGAGAACAGCTTGATGCAGAACTCCAGAAGGGTGTTGATTCCATCAAAGCAGGAAAGGTATATTCTGCAGATGAAGTCGATGCGGCACTTGCAAAGGAGTTTGGCATATGACGGATAGCTATAAGGTCGGCTATTCTGTAGATGCACTTGACGATTTACGTGAAATCTATTCGTACATTGCGAATGAACTCCTGGCTCCGGAGACTGCTACTTCTCAGCTGGGCCGCATACGAAAAGAGATTCGTTCATTGGATTTCATGCCAGCTCGTTATGCGTTAGTTGACTGGGAGCCTTGGCATTCGATGAAAATGCATCAGCTTCCGGTAGATAACTTTATTGTGTATTATCTTGTTGATGACGAGAAAAGGGCAGTTACAGTAGCTCGAATATTCTACGGTGGCCGTGATATTGAAGGAATCATAAATTCAAATAAATAAACAGTAATGGAGCTTTTTGTATAAAAAACAAGGGCTCCATTTTCATATGAACAAAATTCCTCTGTCATCGTAGACAGAAGCACCTGTATTGTTTCCACAGCGGATGTCTTAACTAAATGACATTGGCGTGGTAACCGTTCTCTATTTTTTTACAAAAGAACGAGGGTATCCCTCAAGTCATTTCATGACTTTTGGGACACCCTCGTTTATGAGAAATCCTCAACGCAGCATATATTCTTTCAGCTCCTGACGGCAGCTGATATATGGAAACAATGGGGCTTACGTCGCCCCTTGTTCAGTTTTACGATCTGTCTGTTGACCTTCTGTGTTACGATCTTCTGTCTAGCTGGAGACTGACGTCCCCTGCTTCTGCCCTGCTGCTGTTCCCGACGGTAATCCGAAGCGGAATGCCTCCATCTATGAGTTCCATATCCGCTCCGTAAAAAGCCAGTTCTTTCCGGTCAATCGTAAATTTGACTTTCTGTTCTTCACCAGGCTGCAGGAAAACTTTCCGGAACCTGATAAGTTCTTTGGCCGGCCGTACGACCGGAGCGCAGAGTGTCTCGACATAACACTGTACAACTTCCGCCCCCGGCACCTCTCCCACATTTTTCACCTTACATAATATTCCGATCTTATCTTCTCTCTCCTGTTTCTCAAGTACAGGAGGTGTAATGGTAAATCCTGTGTAAGAGAGACCAAATCCAAACGGATAAAGCGGCTCATTCGGAATATCCATATACCGGCTCGTAAAGCGGTTTTCCGGATTCGTCTCCGTCATCCGGTGTCCGGTCTTTACATCCCAGTAGCTGACAGGCACCTGTCCCACACCCCACGGTATGCTCACTGACAGTTTACCGGAAGGCGTCTCTTCTCCGTACACCAGACGGACGACAGCCTCGGCTCCCATCGTTCCCGGTCTCCAGGCAAGGAGGACAGCCTGGGACTTTTCTGCTATTTTCCGTATATCCAGCGGACGTCCTGACATGATGACCGCTACAATATGGGAGGTGCGCTCAGCTACTGCGTCAAAAAACTTCTGCTGACCTTCCGGAAGATCAAGAAATGCCCTGCTCGCCGCCTCACCGGACTGTGCTTCATGTTCTCCAAGCACAAGTACCACTGTATCCTCCGGTCCGATTTCTTCAAGGTCTGCGTATTGGTCACCGCACGATCCCGACATTTCTTTATTCTGTTCTTCTTCACCCTGAATCCGGCAGTTATCAGCCTGCCAGAGCCGTCTTTCTTCTTCTGTGAGTATCTCACAGCCCGGAACAAACCTGACCGGCAGCTTCCGGTCTCTCAGAACTTCGCTGATCGTCTCCACATCGTCGTGACGGCCGAAGATCGCCCATCTGCTCAGCAGTTCCGTCGACTCCACATAAGGGCCGGCCCAGAACACCTTCTGTTCCGGTTTCAGCGGAAGCAGATCCGCATTTTTCAAAAGAACCGAGCTCTCACATGCCAGGGCAAGTGCGATCTTCTTTGCCTCCGCAGACAGCTGTTCTTCTCCCTCCATTCCTGCGAACGGATCCTCAAACAGTCCGAGTCTGTTCTTCATCACCAGCACATTCCACGCGCTTCTATCTATCAGCGAAACGGGGACATGACCTTCTTCGACCAGTTCTTCCAGATGAAACATGTATGCCGGACTCATCATATCAATATCAACTCCTGCATGTACTGCCGCATCTGCAGCCTCTGCCTGGCCTGACACTACATTCTGTTCCTCCAGCTGGCCCACAGACCCCCAGTCGGAGATCACCGTGCCGCTGAACCCCATTTCTTTCCTGAGAATATCTTCGAGCAGCTCTTTGTTGCCGCTGACCGGTCTGCGGTCAACTGCATTAAAAGCAGTCATCACCATCGCGGGATCTGCATGCATCGCCATGCGGAACGGTTTGAGGTACTGCTCGCGGAACGTCCTCTGAGATATTTCCACGTCATTGTATTCTCTGCCCGCATTCACCGCTCCATAACCGGCAAAATGTTTCAGACATCCGGCAATGCCGGACTCCGGTATTTCTCTGCTTCCCTTCTGATCATTACCGTTTCCCTTCTGATATCCCCTGAGCATTACTGTGCCCATGACCCCGCTAAGGAAAGGATCTTCCCCGAAAGATTCCATTATCCTTCCCCATCTCGGGTCTCTGGACACATCCATCATCGGAGAAAACGTGGCCTTGATCCCCTCAGCAGCAGACTCTGCCGCGGCATGCCCCGCCATCTTCTCAACCAGTTCCGGATGAAAGGAACATGCCTGACCAAGAGGGATCGGAGCTATGGTCCTGCACCCGTGTATAACATCCGCCATAAACAGCAGCGGAATGTGATGCGGATGTTCTTTCATATATTTTTTCTGGATCGCCCTGAGCTTTTCTGCCCCGATCATACCAAGCACTGAACCGGCGTACCGGATCACCCACTGAGGCGGCTGGCCTTCCCCCACCGCCCCGGTAAGAACTGCATCCTCATCAAAGTAAATTCCGGTCAGCTGTATCATCTGTCCGATCTTTTCTCGAAGCGACATCTCAGACAGCAGCTGTTTTAATTTTCTTTCCTCCATAATCTCCTTTTCCCTCAATCAAAGTAAATTGTCTCTCCGCTCTCTGCTGAACGGTATATCGCTTCAAGAACGCGGGTTACTACCGCCGCCTGTTCCGGTTTTACGATCTGTTCCTGTCCCTCAACAACAATATGGTAGAAAAGTTCCTGTTCTACATCTGCCGCAGATTTTTCTTCGCCTGCAAAGAAAGCCACTCCGCCGCCTGACAGATCCGGTATCTCTACAGTCTGGGTGTTATGATGGATCCGGTTGATGTGAAGTCCATCTTTCATATCCGCTCCGGCCTTTGTTCCACATATGCTTGTTTTTGCCTCGTCCACATCCAGAGTATTTAAAGCCCAGGCTGATTCCAGTTCGATCAGAGCCCCGTTCTTCATCCGGATGAATCCGAACGCCGAGTCTTCTACTTTAAACTGCTCCGGATCCCAGTTCCCGAATGCATTTCCCTGATCTGTCTGCTGAGACAGTTTGTGGAACACCGCTCCGGTCACAGAAGCCACTTCATAGTTGTCCATCATCCAGAGCGTCAGATCCAGCGCATGAGTACCGATATCGATCAGCGGACCGCCGCCCTGCTCTTCTTCATTAAGAAATACCCCCCAGGTAGGCACCGCTCTCCTTCTGAGCGCATGCGCCTTTGCAAAATAGATGTCTCCCATCTCCCCGTTTTTGCACATTTCTTTCAGGTAGGCGCTGTCCGGACGATACCTGTTCTGGTATGCGATATTCAGCACTCGCCCTGTCCGCTTTGCCGTCTCCAGCATTTTCTCTGTTTCCGCATAAGTTCTTGCCATCGGCTTTTCGCACATGACATCCTTGCCCGCCTCCATGGCAGCGATGGAAATTTCGGAATGCGATCTGTTCGGTGTCGTCACATATACCACATCAAGATCTTCCTTTACCAGTTCCCTGTAGTCAGTGAATACCTTTGCGTCACTGCTGCCGAACTTTTCTTTTGTCTCCTGTGCCTGCTCCGGGATTATGTCACAGAATGCGACCACTTCATAGAGTCCGCACTTTTCCATTGCCGGAAGATGCTTTGCATTGGCAATTCCCCCGCATCCTACGATACCTGCACGTAATTTTTTCATCGTTATCTCCTCCATTTATGTCTCTTGATATTGTTTTCTAAATCACATACTGTCTCAAATATCTCTGGCTCAGAACAAGCGCTTTTTCAATCATTTCCCTTGAACTTTCAAACGCCTTGTCCTCGATCTCAATGCATGAATAACCATTGTAACCGATGTCTGTAAGAGCAGATACATATCTGCCCCAGTCCACATCTCCAAGTTCGGGGATCTTCGGAGACATGAAATCAAGAGGATAAGCCATAATGCCGCAGTCATTGAGACGTTCCGGATACAGCTTGATATCCTTATAGTGCACGTGGAATATCTTGTCTTTGAATTCATAGATCGGACGGATCGGGTCTATCATCTGCCATACAAAATGCGACGGGTCGTAATTAATACCCAGACAGTCGCTGTCCAGGATCTCAAAAACTTTTCTCCACACTGCCGGAGTCGTCATAAGATTCTGACCGCCCGGCCACTGATCTGGTCCGAACAGCATCGGACAGTTTTCTATTGCTATCTTTACGCCGTTTTCTTCTGCCAGCCGGATGACCGGTTCCCATACTTTCTTTACTAAAAGAAGATTCTCTTCCACAGTCTTTGTCTGATCTCTCCCGATAAATGTGGTCACCATGTTCACATTCAGTTTTGCGCTGGCGAGAATGACATTTTTTAAATGCTCCACCGCAGCCTCACCCTTGTTCCGATCCGCATCCATCACGTTAGGATAATAGGCAAGAGCCGAAATTTCTACATTTTTTTCTTTCGCGTATCCTGAAATATGTGCGGCATAACTGTCATCGCCAAGAACCCTCTCCGCATCAATATGACTTACTCCGGCATATCTGCGTTCTGCTTTTTCCTTCTTCCAGCTCGCCACCTCTACGCACTCAAATCCATGCTCTGAGGCGAAGTCGATCATCTCTTCATAAGTAAAATCTTCGAGAATTGATGTAATAAATCCAAGTTTCATTTCTGTCTCCTTCTTCCTCCCGGCCTCTGCGCAGGAGTATCCTTTCGTCAACATTTTCACCTTAACTCCGGCATTACTCTCCTGTTATACTTCCCATGGAACCGGTTCATAATCGCCGCCCCGGCACCATTTCAGATACCGGAGAGCATGGAGCTGTCCTGTCATCTCCCACTCTCCTGAGTAAACCGGATCATGATATCCTTCGATACAGATATCATCTTCATATCCGTTTGCCCTCAGGATAGAAATAATATCTCTCCAGTTTGTGTCGCCAAAGCCCGGCATTCTGTGCCATACAAAAGTCTCCGCCCCTGAAATGCCTCCATGACGTACAGCATTCCAGTCAATAGTTGCATCTTTGCCGTGTACGTGCACGATTTTATGACACCATTTTCTGAGCTGAGAAACCGGATCTATAAGCTGTACCATCTGGTGGGTCGGCTCCCATTCCAGACCGAAATTGTCCTGTTTTACCTCTTCAAACATTGCCTCCCACGCACGTGGATGAAAACCAATATTACATGTAGCTTTTTCCCATGTTCCGTCCATAAGGCAGTTCTCTATTCCCAGTTTGACTCCGTTCTCTTTCGCCAGGTCTGCAAGTTCCCTGAATACTTTACCAAACTCGGCGAAAGATTCCTCTACAGGGCGGTCCTCAAATGCCCCTGCAAAAGTGCTTACATGATCAGCTCCGAATCTTCCCGCTGTCCTGATAACCTGCTCCAGCGTCTTCCTGTGTTCCGGATACTGGATCGGATTGCAGTAAAATCCAATCGTGCTGATGCGCTCCGGTCTGCCTTCCAGCAGCTTTTCTGTCTTTCCGGCAAGCTGTTCCAGATCTGTCCCTTCCAGAGACATATGAAAATTCAGAGAAAATGTTTCAAATCCTTTTCCCAGAAATCCCGGCAGCCACTCTTCTGCCCTTGGTCCCTGGATGCATGTTCCGATCTTGATCTGTTTCATTGTTCACTCTCTCCCTTCCTCATTCAAAGTCCATAACATGATTCTTTTCGGCAGACTCGAACACTGTCTCCATCAGGCGCATTACTCTTTTTACCTCCGGAAGCTTCACTGCCGGTTCTTCTCCTCTTAAAAGTACAGCAGCGACATTTCGATGGAAATCGGCGATATCTCCGGGCACTCTCGGAAGCTCTTCTACACGGATCGTATCCTCTCTTCTTGGAGCCATCGTCTTCGTAAGTCCTGCTGCTGTCCGCACCGGAACTATTTCTTTCTCCTCTTCTGAGAAAGCCTTTACAATCTTTCCGGACAGATCCCAGTCCTCAACAACGGCACTTCCGTTTTCTCCCAGAACGTACCAGCGGGGCAGAGAAATAAAGTTATTCGTACCTACTTCCACAAGAACTTCCAGGCCGCCTTCAAACCGGAGAACAGCGGTAAACCCGTCATCTACCTCCTGATTTGTCACATTGGTCAAAGTGGCATATACCGTTTTCAGCCTGCGTTCCCCGGTCAGACGAAAGATCTGATCAAAGAGGTGGACGCCCCAGTCCAGCACCATTCCGCCGCCGTGTGCTTTTTCTTTTCTCCAGTCTCCCGGTATTCCACGGGAGCCATGTACCCGGCTCTCTATGCGGAAAATCTCTCCCATCGTCTGATCCTTCAGTATCTCCCGGACTGTCAGGAGATCTTCATCCCATCGTCTGTTCTGGTGTACCGTCAGGAACCGGCCTGTCTTTCCGGCCATGTCCTCCAGTTCTGTAAGTTCCTTCAGAGAGAGAGTAGCGGGTTTCTCTACAATGACATTTTTCCCCGCCTCCATGGCGCGCAGTGCAATCGGTCTGTGTGTGTCATTCGGTGTTGCCACAAGAATCACATCTATACTCTCATCCGCAAGCATGGCTTCTTCTGTCTCATATGTATGAAATCCTGCTTCTTCTGCAAGTTTTCTTTTTTCTTCTTTAATGTCATAAATCCCGGCGAGCTCGATCTCCGGCACATTTTCCAAAATCTCGGTGTGCCATTTCCCCATGCCGCCGAAGCCGATCAGACCATATACGATTTTATTCTCTTTCATCGAAGCACCTCAATATTTAGGGCGGCCTGACCGCCCCCTATTTTAATTCCTTATTTGCCCAGTTCCTCGTTGATTTCCTTCAGGATTTGATCGCCGCCCTGGCTCTTCCAGTTCTCTACGAAGGTATCAAACTCACTGATATCAGCTTTACCCATGATAATCTTTGCGAAAGTTTCTTCTTCCATCTTCTTCAGATTTGCCCATTTTGCTTCCATGGTTTCTGTCTGTCCGTTGTAAACATTGTAAATCGGAACATACTCCTCATTGACAAGCGGAGCGTCACCTACCATGATCGCTACCAGACGAGGCAGGTTCCCCTGTGCCAGGTCACTGTCAAGATTCCAGTATTCAAGACTAAAGTCATCATAAGGCTCTTTCTTGAGTTCCGTAATTGCTTCCATATCGTTCTTCAGCAGTTTATGTGTTGAAAAATCTACATCGTCAATGCCGACCTCTCCTGCAAGATATTGCGTCAGCACTTCATAAGATGTCTCGATCTCATCCGCATTGTCATATGCATTGTACAGCGGATAGAAATCTGCCGTTCCCATCTCTGTAGATGTTACTCCTTCTTCTACCCATGTCTGTTCGTTTGCAATCAGGTAGTTGATGATTTTAAATGCAGCTTCCGGATTTTTGCAGTCCTTGCTTGCCACAACATACTGCGTCGTCGGCTCTGCCATATGAGTATAATATTTTCCGTCTTCGGAAAGAGGTGTGAAATATGCTCTCCAGTCTGCTGAACCTGACAGAGTTGTATCTGCAAATGTATATGCACACCACCACGGTCCGAAAAAGATTCCAACTTTTCCGGCAAGAAGAGGTTCCTTGCTGTCGCTTCTGACGAGCATCTCAGGATCGATATCTCCATCAGCATAAAGTTTTGAGATATTTTCCAGTGCAGTCTTTGTCTCCGGCTTAATTGAACCATACTCTACTTTTCCGTCCTCGCCTTCCAGCCAGTACTGCGGATAAGACTGATAGCAGCTGAACAGCGAGTCAAGTCCGAACTGGTTGCCGCCGACTGCATTCATATGATCCGCATTTCCTGGTCCAAGAATACCAATCGTGTCGTCCTCTCCGTTTCCATCCGGATCCTCTGTAACAAATGCGTTTGCCACTTGTGCCAGCTCGTCCCATGTACGGGGTGCTTCCAGTCCAAGAGCATCCAGCCAGTCCTGACGGATCCACATCTCGTTCACGCCGCCTGCAGTCAGGTTCGGTGCAGGGATTGCCATAATCTCACCGTCATCGTTTGTGATACAGTCCATCAGCTCATCACCGCCGGATTCTACATAACTCTTCAGGGCGTCAGATGCATAATCATCAAAATAGTCATCCAACGGCTGTATCATATCGTATTTTAGAAGAGCTCTGTACTGAGCTGCATTTACATTCATGATTTCCGGAACTGTATTACTTCCGATGCAGAGACTCATTTTTTCATCATAGTCTGACATAGATGCAACCCAGTCGTATACTACCTCAATGTTCAGGTCATCTTTCAACAGTCTTGTATAGGAGTTGTCTTCAAACGACATTCCTTCCGGGATCTTCGCATTCGGATTCATTTTCCCGCCCAGATGTACTGTAACTGTCTCCGGATATTTTGCCAGAGGCAGATCTTCCTTTGCTGTTCCTTCTGCTTCCTTGACCGCTTCTTTCTGCCCTTCGTCAGACGAACCGCCGCAGCCTGAGATCAAAGACGCCGTCATAGCTGCAGTGCACGCTATAGCGATTACTCTTTTTAATTTCATAATCCATTTTCTCCTTTTCTTTTTTTACTGTTCTCTATTTTCACCGAACACTTTCCCGTATCGCTACTATCCTTTTACCGATCCCAGAGTAATGCCGGATACAAAATATTTCTGCAAGAATGGATATATGATCAGTACCGGGATCATGGCGATAAATATCTTCGCCGCGTCCAGCGACAGATTGTTCAATTTCATCGCCTGTGCGATCTGATCGACATTCATATTTGAATAATCAAGTGTTACTACCATCTGCTGTATGTATGTCTGGAGCGGATAGCTGCTCTGTCTCGTACTCAGCACCATTCCCTGGAAGAACTCATTCCAGTACTGAACGATCGTGAAGAGGGAGATCGTCGCAACCATCGGCTTTGCCAGAGGAATGTAGATGGAAAACAGATTCCTCCATGGTCCGCCGCCGTCTACAAAGCACGCTTCCTCCAGTTCAACAGGCAGATTCTTGAAAAAGTTTACTGCCAGGATAACATTGAAAACCTGAAGACCCATACCAAGAACAAGTCCCCATATGCTGTCCATGAGACCGTAATTTTTCATTGTGACATACCACGGAACAGTACCTCCGTTGAACAGCATGCAGAATACAAAGATCCACATGAAGATGTCTCTCTTCGGAAACTGTTTTTTTGTTCTTGACAGCGGATATGCTGCCAGAAGTATGCACACCATACTGACCCCGGTTCCTAACACAACTCGCTTGACAGATACGAGAAAGGAACCAAAGAAATCACTCTCCCCCATGATCTTCTGATATGACAGGAGATTGAATCCCACCGGCCAGAGAGCAACCTGTCCTGCATTGACAGCCTCCCTGCTGCTCAGAGAGACGCAGAGGACATACCATACAGGCAGGATGCAGATCAGCGTGATCAGAACAAGGATCACGACATTTATCACATCGAATATTTTCGATCCTATACCTTCATTTTCTATCATTTACTGCACCTCCTCAGAATAGTTTGTAACCGGTAAACTTATCTGCCAGCTTATATCCTATAACGATCAAGATAACGCTGATCACCGACTTAAACAAGCCGACTGCCGTCGCCAGCGAGTACTGCAGATTCTCAAGACCTGCACGGTATACCCAGGTGTCGATGATATCACCTGTAGAATAAACAAGCGGATTATACAGATTGTAGATCTGATCAAAACCTGCGTTGAGCACGTTTCCAAGTGACAGGATCGCCAGGAGTGCGACCGTTGTCCTTATTCCCGGAAGCGTCACATGCCAGATACGTTTGAACCTTCCTGCTCCGTCTACCGCCGCAGCCTCATAAAGACTCTGATCTACCCCGAGTATTGCTGCCAGGTAAACTACCGTATTGTACCCGAATCCTTTCCAGATATCTGTGCCGATTACCAGAGGCTGGAACAGTGACGGCTCCCCGAAGAAATTGATCGGATTTCCTCCGAACGCCTCGATCAGCTGATTAATTGGTCCTGTATATCCGAAGATGTTCAGAACAATCTTTGCCAGGATAACCCAGGACAGGAAATAAGGCAGATACACGATAGTCTGGATCGGCCGTTTGATCCGCTTAATGCAGAGTTCATTAAGCAGAAGTGCGAAGAGCAGCGGAATGATAATATTTCCGATAATCTTTCCGACCGCGATCACAACGGTATTGCACAGCACCTGTTTGACGTCGTTCATCTGAAACATATACACAAAATTTTCAAGCCCGACAAACTCAGAATGCAGGATTCCCTTGCCCGGATTATAGTCCTGGAATGCCATGACGATACCGAACATCGGAACGATACTGAAGAAAAACAGCCATAAGAGCGCCGGGATCAGCATAATGTAGTAATGCTTCACAAATCGTTTGATATACACACTAAGACCTCCCTTCCTTTTTGTAAACAGTTTATCTTCTACACCCATATCCTGCCAGATGATATTGTTTCTGATTTACCAAATGTTTTTTTATCACAAAAAAAATGTCCGATGAAAATCAGACATTTTTTCTCTCTTTTCGATATTCGGAAGGGTTACACCCATGCTCCCTTGCAAATACTCTTGCAAAATAGTGGAAATTGTCATATCCAAGTTCGGTGGCGATCTGGGTAATGCTCTTCCCGCCCTCCTCTATCCGCTCAGCCGCGGCTTTCATTTTCCTGTGTATCACATACTGATGGAATGTTTCTCCTGTCATTTCTTTAAATCTTGTGCTGAAATAACTCCTGCTCATCCCGATCCGTTCAGCCGCGTCTTCAGAGCGCAGCTCCTCCCCGATGTGCTCATCCACATACAGGATGACAGCAGCAAACGCACAGATATCATTTTTCTGCGGCGTACTGCGGCATACTTCATAGATGTTTTCCCGCCAGCGGCGAACCCAGTCCAGCATCTCCTCAACCGTATCCAGCGACGGGAACTCTCCTTCCCCGCCTGACAGGATCTGAATATCGTGAAAGCTCTTTACAAAAATCCTCTCAGCACTCCTCAGACTGATTTCCTTAGTCTCCCGGCAGAGATCTTCAAATTCTTTCTCATTGAAGATCCATCCGGTGTACATCCATCTTCTGCTCAGTTCCCTGAGTTTTTCCCGGTCTTCCCCGTCTGCCTGCCCGTCTCTGCTTGTCTGCCTGTACTTTGCGCTGACCCGCTCCAGTATCTGTTCACACTCTTCCGGGGAAAAACTGATCTTCGAGATATAGTCCAACGCCCCCATACGGATCGCAGTCTGTGCATAACTGAAATTTTCATACACAGAAAAAATTACAAACTTAATATCCGGGAATTCTTCTTTACACATCTGCATCAGTTCCAGTCCATCGATCTCAGGCATATCAATATCCGTAAACACGATGTCCACCGGATGAGTACGGAGAAATTCCAGAGCCTTTCTTCCGTTCTGTACATCTCCCGCCACCTTGAATCCATACTTTTCCCAGTCCATAATAGCGATCAGGCCTTTTCTGGCAAGTTTATCATCATCAACGATCAATACGTTCATCTGCTTGTCCCACCTTATCTTCTTCCAATGTAACCTCTGTGTCCTTCCCCTTTTGTTCTGTCAGATCCCGGATCGGGAGGAGGATTGTAATCCTTGTCCCGCTTCCTTTTCTGCTGTTTACAAACAGACTTGTCTGTCCATCATAAAATGATTCCAGCATAGCCTTGACGTAGCGAAGCCCGATGCCTCTGTTCTCATTCTTCCGGTATTCCCAGTCATAATCAAATGGCTGGTTGATCTCATCGATTTCCTCCTGAGTCAGTCCCTTTCCACTGTCAGAGATAGTCACGACAGCAAGATGTCTCGCCACATCTTCAAACACCTGGATACTGATCTTCTCATCGTCCCCAAGTCCATAACGGATCGCGTTTTCTACAAGCGGCTGAAAAAGCATGCGGACCGTCGGCTGGTCGAGATAGTCACCATCTTCGATATGCATCTCGATAACAAAGTCATACCTCATCTGCTGAAGGGCAATATATTCCTTTACGATCTCCAACTCCATCCGCAGCGTCGTCTGACTGCCTTCTTTGCCCAGATTATACGAAAGAAGCTTCTTTAATCTCTGCACAAACTCGCTGATATCTCTCTGGCAGCTCATCTGTGCCATCCACTGGACCGAGTTCAACGTATTGAGAAGGAAATGTGGATTGATCTGATAGATAAGTTTCTCATACTCCGTCTTCTGTATACTCTTTTCCTTTTCTACCATATTGCTGATGAGATTCTCGATCTGACACTTCATCTGTTCTACTTCCCTCATCAGGCTGTCAAACTCCGCGATATCCGACTCTTCATGCACCGCCTGAAGAGCGCCGTTTCCAATCTGTACCATTTGCCTTCGAAATTGATTCAACGGCCGGCAGATTATCCGATAAAGATAAAAAACAGACAGGGCGAAGATCAGAAACGATGCAACTATGATGAGCGTCATCCTCATTCTCCAATGGTTGATCTCATTCTGATACATGTTGTCCGGCAGCACCACTGCATTAATGTATCCCATCTGGCTCCGGTATGCCATGATCTTATATCCCTCTCTTGTCTCAACCTGGTAATCTCCCTTTGAGAGTGTTGTGGAGAAGAGTTTCTGTCCCTGTATAATGACAGGATTTGTACTGTACCGCGTGATTCTTCTCTCATCCGTCTGGATATAAGTGTAGGGCCGTCCTGCCTTATTTATTTCTTCAGGAGTTTTCATGTCCGCCTCGATCTCCGCATAAACATCCAGCCTTTTCCCGTTTCCGAAGACCACCTCTCTCATGACGGAAAAGACCGGTTCTTCGCCACTCCCAAGAATAGACGAATGGGCCGCCTGTATGACATTTCCCGCGCACTCCACAACCTCAGGCAGTGAAGCATGGCTTCCGTCCAGCGCCCTGACATTCATGCCGCTGATAAGTTCCTTCTTCTCCTCCCGGTCATAATACATGACACCTACCAGTTTTGTGTTGACATAACCAAGTCCTGCCATCTCTTCCCTAAGTGTCCGCTGTTCAATAAACCTGTCAAAATTATCCGTTGCACCGAGATAACTGTCCGTCACATTTCCGACCAGCCCTCCCGGACCCATGTAGTTCATAATACTGAGCATATCATAATAGGCGCCGTCAGTATTCCGCGTGATCTGATCCAGATACATCTTCATATTATCCTCTATACTGTCATTCTGTATCATTCTCAGCGCCATATAAGAGACGATTCCTGCAGCCAGAAGGCTAGTCATCGCACACAGCATCAGTATGCCAAGCATCTTCGCTCTCAATGTATTCTTTTTTATACGACCCGTACCCATATGCCTATTCCCCTCCCCTTATGCATCACAAGTCAGAACCTGCTTGCTCACGCTGTTCAACAGTAAGTACGCTACTCATAATTTGGGACTCCTTTCATTTTTATTCCATTTCATAATAAAGTTCCACTGCTCTTGCCATTCTTTCTCATTCACAATCGCATCAAACACAGGCTCAAGAAAAGTCTGGATTTCCGTAATGATGAATGAAAACTCAAGCGTATTATCTTTTATGGTTTTCAAAAAGAATTTCCAACGCTTCTGCATATCTTCATCATCGCCAAGTGCAACAACTCGCTTAAAACTATCTCTATCATAGGGAGTACCACGCCGCTGTAAGGTTTCAAATATAGCTGCCTGCAATTTTGCACCCTCAAAATTGAATGTCCTTGAAAGATAATAGATGTCATAAAAATCTTTCATTCTGCCTGTCAGCTCAAAACGTTGCAGTATAGCATCAAACTTCTCAGCAATGGTGCTTTCAAGGGAATAAGTTTTGATTACAGGTGCTTCAAAATCTGGAAGCTGAGTGTTGATTGTGCGTTCTTCGGCACGGGGGACTATAATATCGCCCACGCCTATATCAACATTAAACGGCACACGCACATTTTTTATTTGAGCAATAATTTGTGTACTGATACCGTGATATTTTCTTTGCGGAGAAATCTCTTCAAAGCCTTTTGCTCGCATTTCTATATAATCGTTACCAGTCGGCGTGTCGATGATTTTACAAATCAACTCTTTTACATCATCTATTGTATTAGAGTATCCACGGAGCAAGAAATCGACATCAATTGTTGCTCTACTTTCAAAATTAGTTAAAGTATAAATGAACAATCCACCTTTGAGTATAAGCGTATCCTCACACCCAGATTTTGATAACTTTCTCAAAAATTCTTCCTGCACAAAAAGCTGCAAACATTGCTGGTAACTGATACCAGAAGCTTTTGCTTTATTTCTCAGCTTTGCCAGAACGGAAGCTGCTATATCTGCCATTACAACCACACTCCAATCAATTCTTTTACACGCGTTTGAACACGCAAAACTTTCGCATATTCTATAAGATTCGGTATATTCTTTTTCGGGTCCTTAACATAGCCTTGTACTGCTTTATTAAAAACCTCCTTATCTATCTTGTTCATATTTCGCAGCACATCGCAAATAGTACGGTCACGGTCATAAATGCGGACTTTGTGGAAATCAATTTCACCTTCGGTTTCGCCCAGCGTAACCAACTCTGACTCAACACGATATGCCTTTATAAACGGATAATCGATTTTTGTTCGCCGCTTAGAGACATTTTTATCTATTGCAAAGTTCCATTCAGCAGGATTTCTGTCACTGTATCTATAATAGAATAGGGCAGTCTCCATACAGAGCACTGCATCGGGAAACAATCGATTGATAATGACAACTTCACTTTCTCCATAATCTTGAGTCCAGTGATAGTAACCTCGCCTGACTCTTTCAATCAATCCTTCATCTAAAAGTTGTTTTATATCTGCATAATATAACTTTGAAGCTGTAAGTTCAGCAGTAGTCATAACATAATTATGACTGCTAAACAACATTCTCAGTGTCTCAATATCTTTATTCTGAAGCATATCTTCACCTCTATTCAATCGCCCCTAATCAAGCCAACGATTGGGCACTTTACTATATTATATTTGATTTTTCTCTTTAAGTCAATAATAGCAAAGTGAACGCTTTTAATTCTATCAATTAGGCAGTTTAGTATAAAATCTGTCCTCCACTTTTATAACCAAATAAAATATTGGTCAACGAAAAGACAACTATGTAAAAAAATAAGCGTACCACTATTTCTAATGATACGCCTATCCTCATTAAATCACTTCAAAATGCTTCAATGCATCCTTTATCGCTTCCACTTTCTCCGCTGTCGGATGCTTCCTCGGCTGTTTCAATTCTTCTACCGCATTAGGAGCATCGTACA